>SDBT01004943.1_pt1 | contig 22499 bp, 19 predicted proteins | sample 2277101 | NCBI WGS metagenome assembly SDBT01 (sample SAMN10404973, study PRJNA504765) | marine sediment metagenome | isolation source: marine sediment core GS10_PC15, 103 cmbsf | place: Arctic Ocean: Southern Knipovich Ridge | collected 2010 | reverse complement strand
GGGTTTCTAGGTATCGAGGGGGTTTCTGGAAGGCCTCGCGAGTAGCTCGGCCGCGAACCATTTAGTGGCACGGGAACGCCCCATGCTAGGCTAAAGGCCCCTCTCCCAGGAAGCGTGGCAAATGAGTGACCTTCTCGATCGCATTACGGTCAACCCGGCGCAGTGCGGGGGGCGGCCCTGCATCCGCGGGATGCGCATCCGCATCATCGATGTCCTCGATCTTTTGGCCGCCGGGCTTTCCCACGAGCAGGTTCTGGAAGAGTTGCCCGATCTAGAGCGTGAGGACATTCCGGCTTGTCTGGCCTACGCTCGGCGCTACCTGGACCATCCCGTGGTGGCCGCTTGACGGTCTGGATCGACGCACAGCTGTCACCACGCTCTCAGGTCCTGTGGGTGACGGCCGGGAACACATCCACGGAGCATCTGAAGTCCTTGCTGGAGAGGACGCTTCCCGCTGCCCTGGACCTCCTCGACAAAGGGGAACCTCTCGTCGAGATCACCGACGCCTGGTGAGTGCAGGGGGTTCAGTGGGGCAGCAGCAGCCGGTAGCGTTTCACCTTGATGGTGCCGAGCTCGTCCTCCACGGCAACGATCATGACGTCATCACGGATGAACGGCCGCGGCTGGATGGACCGAGGCGTCGTCCCGTAGAACTCACTCGGCGCCTCGACCGGCCCGAGGTATCTACCCTGCTCACCGAATACATCGATCAAGACCGAGTCGTTCCAGCAAGGTCGCTCGCGGGACTCCTCGAGCTCGCTCGGGTTCTCGTTGCAGTCGGGCAGGTGGATTCCCGGACCCGCCCTGATGACCCAGATGCGGCCGTTCTCGTCGGGCACGAGTTGCTCGAATGCTGGTTTGTGGGATGGCGGCATGGAGTTCGGATCCCAGCCGCTCACCTCCGCGGCATCCCTGACATCCGCACGCAGGAGGTCCCGATACCAAGCTCCCTCGGCATTCTCGACGGGCACGCGATCCCACGTCTTCTCGATGACCATCTTCCGGTCGTCGGCATGATGGACCTGGAAGCGGTATTCATCGCCGCTGCCCGCGACGATCGACCCGTGCGGAGAGACCGCCCACGCTCGCCGCGGAACGAAGGCTGGCAATATCGAGCCGACGGCAATGTATTCCTCGGTGCGTGTGACGATCTCGACCATCGGTGTCTCGTAATCGAGTTCCGGAAGGGGCCGGGTCGCCGCCGCCGCCCCCTCTCGAATCTCCGTGTAGCCCAACTTCCAGGCTTCCGGATTCATTCCTTCCCGCTCGAGAATCACGGGAATGTAGACGGTGCCGTCGAGGCCCACATTGGGCGTGTTGAACCAGCGATATGCGTTGATTTCCTCGAGACCCCAGGTGTCGATGTGCGTACCGTCGGACGAAAAGAGTTCGATTTCCCCCCGGCCGACCACAAAGACGTTGCCGAGCCGATCGAGCCCCATGAAAGTCGGCTCTTCGAGCTCACCGGGGCCCTGGCCACCCCTGCCGATGTCGAGGACGTGGGCACCCTCTTGGTCGTAGACGCGCACGACGGGCACCTGGGAGTCGAGGACGTAGATGCGCTCGTCGGTCGCCGCGACGGCCGCAATCCTGCCGAGCATGTAGGGCTCTTCGCCGATTTCCTCACCGATCGACAGCTCTTCGACGAGCTCGGCCGTTCCCTGCCACACGGAACCGCTCTCGGTGCGCACCGTGGTGACGTCGCCCTCGGTCACGGTTGTGCCCTGCCAGGGCTGGCTGCCTGCCCCGGAGGGTTCGCTCCCACCGCAGGCCGCGAGCGTGAGCGCAAGGATGAGGCAAGCAGTGCGCGCTGGACGTCGGCGAGCCGCGACCAAGGCTGAACAGCAAGCAGCACTGGCCGCCCCAAAGATGGCGCCAGGCCGCACGGCTACAACTCCTTCAGATAGATATTCCTGAAGTAGACTGGGCTCTCATCGTCGTGGTTTTGCAGGCCGATGTAGCCCTCGTCGGCGAAGTCCTCCACCTTGCCGCGCGGCTCGGCCTGCCAGTCGACGACCTGCTCGCCGTTGAGTATCACCTCGATCTGGTCGCCCTGGAAGGTGATCCGCATCCGGTTCCACTCGCCGGTGGGTTTGGAGGCGAGTGTCGTTGCCGGCTCGGCATCGTAGGCGGCGCCGGTTGCGTGAACTCCCTCGCCGGCGTCGTTAATCTGGATCTCGAAGCTGTGGTAGATGTAGGCGTTGCTGCCGGGAATTCCGGGCACGCGCAGGAAGACGCCGGAGTTGGTTTCCTCGGTGGCGGTCTTGAACTCGAGATCGAGGACGAAGTCCCCGAGCGGCTTGACGCCATACCAGAACAGCCCCATGCCGCCGTGTGACGTCAGCACGCCGGTATCCCTGTCGAGCTCGAAGTAACCGGGGCCGTAGTGGTTCCAGCCGTGCTTTGAGTACTTCCCTTCCTCGTTCGCCTTGAGGATCTGCTCGAATCCTTCGAGATCATCCACCTGCGCCGTCCCGTCGGCGCTGCAGGCCAGAAGTAATGAGCATAGTGCGATAAGGCAGACCCGTTTGCGCATGGTGTTCTCCGGTTTGTTGGTTGATCCCTATGGACCCTGCTCCTATGAGCTTCGAGGATTCCACTCACCCCTCGCCACCGCGGGCACGTACGACTCGAGATCGGGCGGAGGGAAGGCAATGGTCCTCTCCTGTTCGGCGCTCATGTAGGCGGTCATGAGCAACTCGGTGACGTTCACCCCGTCGTCGAAGTTCTCACTCGGGCGCTCGCCGGCAAGAAAGCACTGCACCATGTAGCGGTTTTCCGGCTCGTAGCCGTATTCGCTGGCCTCGTGGGCGACCACCGGCATGAGGCCGGTTTCGGCGTTCTGTTTCTCGACCAGGTCCTCGCCGATGTCTCCTGTGACGTTGCGGCTGAAGAACACCTTGAGCCCGGAATCGAGCGAGGTCAGGGACAGCGAGTACTCAGGGCCGAGAAGCTCAATGCTCTGCCGCAGGCCGGCCCCCACGAAGCACCAGCTCGTGGTGGTCTCGACGATCTTGCGACCGCCGTTGGCGTCCCGGTATTCGATGAGCGAGCGGGCGAAATCCTCCGCCGGCCGGTTCAGATAGTCGAGCTTTCCGCCGCTCATGTCCGCGAGGATCTTGGCGTAGTGCGGGTCCTGCCATTTGAGGCACGAGGTGTAGGCGGTGACCTTCACGGGGGTCAGGTAGTCACGCTTGGCGTCGGGTGGCGTCAGCAGGAAGCGTGCCACCTCCACCGAGTGGCACATCATGTCGTTCATCACCCCGCCACCCTGCAGCTCTCCCTCCCAGAACCAGGGCATGTGCGGGCCGCTGTGCTCCTCGGCGGCACGCGCCAGATAGGGCTCGCCGGTAAGCGCTGCACCACGCGCCCATACGATTTCCTTGCCTCGCACCACGCCGGGAGTGAAGATCTGGTTTTCGAGAAAGCCGTCGAGGAGGTTCGCCTTCCGCACCAGCTCACGCAGCTTGTACGCCTCGCCGGCATTGCGCCCCAGCGGCTTCTCGCAAGCCACGCCGATGAGCTCGCCCTTGCCGGAGATGACGGCGTCGACGATCTCTTCCATGATCTCGAGGCGGGTGAAGTTGGGGGCGCAAATCCACAGGGCGTCGATCGCCGGGTCGGCCACCATATCGGTTACCGAGGTGAAGACCTTGGCATCCCCGACGCCGAGCTCCTTGCAGAGGGCGGCGCCCTCTGCGGCCGATGCCTGGCTCCGGCTCAGCACGCCGAGGATGTCGGAGTCGCGCACCCCCACCCACGAGCGAATGTGGAACTTGCCGACGAAGCCCACGCCGATGATCCCGACTCCCAAGCGTTTCTTCGCCATCAATCGACCTTTCCATCCGGCTCGCCACCGGCAATCGAGCTCGAGCAGCCGGCGCGACGAGGTTCTAGGTATCCGAGGCGGCGCCTTCGGGCACCGCGACATGTTCTTCCTTGAAGAAGATCAGGAAAGCGATCGCACAGGCAACCGTAATGGCCACCGGAACCAGGAAAACACGGGTCCAGTCGGTTTCTTGGCCAACCGTGAAGTACGTCTGCACCCAGCCCGAGAAGTTGGCGCCGACAAAGCTGCCGAACCCGAGCGTCACCATGGCGATCAGGCTCTGTGCCGAGGCACGAATGTCCACGGGCGCCAGCTGATCGACATAAATGAACGCGGCGACGAAAAAGAAGACGTAGCAGAACCCGTGCAGGCTCAAGGAGGCGATTACGAGCCATGTGGGGCTGCCGACCGCGAAGACTATGTAGCGGAGGGGCCAGGCGACCACGCCAACCGCCAGCGTCTTACGCATGCCGAATTTCTTCAGCGACCACGACAGCACGAATGCCATCACGACGATCTCCGCGGCCTGCCCGATCGTCATCCAGGCGGAAACACTGGTTGCTGAGATGCCGATCCGATCCGACACGAGAAACGGCGCCGTGAGCACGTAGTAGAACTGCAGCTCCGTCGCGACCACGAAGCAGATCCCGATGAAGATGGCGAAGTTCTTGTCCTTCAGCATCTTCCAGGCCTCGAGGAAGGCCCAAGGGCTGACGCCCTCCTTGCGCGGTGGCGTGTGCGGCAGGGCCAGTGACTGGATTCCCATCAGAAGGGAGAGGATGCCGGCCAGAAAGAGGGTGTCTCCCGGAATCGCCAGCGCAGCGTTGCCCGCCGCCAGGGTGCGCCAACCCGACAGGAGCAGCCCGGCGGCGATCCAGCCGATCGTGCCCCACACGCGGATGCGCCCAAACTCCTCCTCGGAGTCCTTCAGGTTGATCATGGCGATCGAGTTGGTGAGCGCCAGGGTCGGGGCATAAAGCAGGCAGTAGAGGAACATCGTTGCCATCAGCGTCTGGTAGTCGCTGATGCGTGAGGCGACCAGCAGCAATACGCCGCCCGTGAGTTGCAGGAACGAGATGATCTTCTCGGTGGCGAAGTAGCGGTCCGCGAGTTGGCCCGCCAGAAACGGGGCGATGATCGTTGCCAACGGCAGCAGTGAGTAGAGCAGGCCGACCTGGTATCCGGTGAAGTCGAGGTCGTTGAGGAGGTAGGCCGAAAGCACCGGTGCCCACGCCCCCCAGATGGCGTACTGCAGGAACATCATGATGCCGAATTGATATTTCCCTCGCACGGCTACTCTCCCCCCTGCTTATGGACGATCGGCCCCCTCAAACAATCCTCCTTCCGATCGGGTCCCACTCTACCCTGCGACCCTCCAGATACGACTGGGTCAGCATGTGGCAGGTGATCGCCTCCTCGAAGCCGCGGTCGATGTTGCAGCTCGTTTCACCACCGTTGCGGATGACGTCGAGCCACTCGCCGATGTGCAGCCAATGGGTGCTGACCCTGCGGCCGCCGCGGTACGTGAACAGCAGCCCGCGGCTGGCAAAATACTCCTCGGTAGCCGAGGTGATCGCGTCCACGCCTCTGAATCCTGGCCGGTATGAGAGCAATGGCAGGTTCGCGTCGACGACCTCCTCCTCCAGCAATCCGGCGAACTTGGTGGAGCCGGAGTCGGCAATCACCCGGAGGCCCGAGCCCACTTCCATGGAGGCATCGTGACCCATGAATACCTTGCCTCGGCCACGGCTGTTCGACAGCGTGGCGCTGTAAACCAGCGACAAATCGCGGTCGGGATACTCGCAGACAGCCTGGTAGACGTCGGGTACGTCGCGGCCATCCTTGTAGAAGTAGACACCGCCCGATGAGACCACCGAGTGGGGAATTCCCACATTGAGGATCTGATTGATGGCGTCATACTCGTGCGAGAAGAGGTCGCCCGACAGACCGGTGGCGTAGTCGAACCAGCAGCGCCAGCGGAAGAAGCGCTCTGCGCTGTACGGTACCTGCGTGCCCGCCGTTTGCTGGAATTGCTCCCAGTCGATGGTCTGTGGGCTGGCCTCGGGGTGGATCTCGTAGACCCACGCGCCGACCGGGTCGTTGCGGTTGGTCGTTGTTTCCACAAGGTTGATCGGGCCGATGATGCCCTTCTCGACGATTTCCCGCGCCTTCTCGTGGCTCTCGAGCTGGCGGTTCTGGTGGCCGAGTTGGAACACGATGCCCGAGTTCTTCACCGCCGCGCTGATGGCGTGGGCTTCCTCCTCGATGCGGGTCATGGCCTTCTCGAGGTAGACGTGCTTGCCGGCGGCGGCGGCGTCGATCGTCATCTGTGAGTGCCAGTGGTCGGGCGTGGCGATAAGTACGGCGTCGATGTCGGGGCTCTCGAGCATCTCGCGATAGTGGCGGTAGCGAGTGGCGCCCGATGAGCCGATGTCTCCTCCTGGGCGCTCCGTGTTGGCAGCAGCGGCGAGGCCGCGCTCGGCGTGTACGTCGAAGACATCACAGACGGCGTTGAAGTCGAGGCTCAGGTCGCCCTGGCTCATGAACTCTTCGTAGCGCTTGTCGCGTGGGTTTTGCTGTGCGTTCAGCCGCATGCGCTCGATCCAGTCGGGGTGAGCGAAGCCGGCACCGCGCATGAGCGCCTCGCCCTCGCCGCCGAAGCCGATGATGCCGATGCCGATCCTGTCGCTGGGCGGCTGCGATATCGCATGGGGAATGATCGCCGGCGCGTCCTCCGAAACGCCGAGCTCATTGAGGATGAGCTGCCGCTTGGTGTCGTCTCGCCCCTTCTTGCTGAAGAAGGCAGCGAAGAAGATGCCCAGCACCGGGATCGAGGCCAGCGCTCGCACCATGTCGCGGCGACCGATTCCGCTCCCGGTAGCGGAGTCAGCAGCGGCGGAGTCAATGGCCGCCGGGTCGCTTGTGGCGTCTGGGGCGGCAGGCTTCGATGTAGGCGCGGCGGGCACCTTCTGCTCAAGCTTGTTGTTTTTGATTTCGTCGCTCATGAGTTGTCCTCGTCAGTCGTCCTGCGCCCTCTGAAGATCAAGCGGTCGAGGCCGATGATCTGGCCCGTCGGGAAGTACCAGAGCACTCCCAGAGCGGCGGCCTCGATCAGGGTCTTGTTGACGATGAGGTAGGCACCCTCCATGGGGACCGAGTAGGAGAGGCCGGGGAAGGGCGGGTTACATAGGTAGAACAACAGCAGCAGCACCAGGCCCGCACAGGTGGCGACCCGCGTCAGCACGCCCGCAATCAACCCCAGGCCGATGAGCACCAGGCCCCATTTGACAATGAAATCGACCCCAGCCAGGCGTGACGGATCGGTCACCAACCAGGTAAAGAAGCCCGAGAAGATGCCCTGGGATTCAGACAGGAAGAGCGCCGAGGTCCAGTACGGGTTCAAGAATTTGACGAGGCCCTCATAGAGAAAATGCCAGCCGATCAGCATTCTCAAAACGACCAGAGCCGTGAGCGGGGCGCCCGCGTAGCTCAGGGTCGTGGGCGAATTGGAGCTTCCCGAATCATGCATGGTGCACCTTCCTCAGCTCGGGCTGGGCTTGGCTCTTTTCCAGCCTCTCGAGCGCTGTCGGATTCCCGCAGCATCGATAATCAGACATTCACAGTGGGGCAACGAGCTCACGAACCGAAGGGCGGCCTCGGGCCGCATGACGAACACAGCGGTGGCGAGCGCGTCAGCCGCCATGGTCGTTGGGGCCCGAACGGAGACGCTGGAGCTCAGGCGTGGGGACGCCCCTGTCTTGGAGCTGACGACATGGTGGTGGAGCCGTTCGCGGTCGAAGTAGATCTCGTAGCTTCCGGAGGTGGCGACGGCGCCGTCGCCGAGCTCGATGACGTCCGGGAAGTCGTCCCGTTTCAGGGGATCTTGCACCGCCACCGTCCAGGGCAGATGGTGTTCCTTGGTACCGGCGCCGCGGATGTCACCGCCGGCGTTAACCAGGTAGCTCGTGACGCCCTCCTCCCGCAGGTTCGCGGCCACGCGGTCGACGATATAGCCCTTGGCGATGCCGTCGAGCGTGATCCCCATCCCCGATCGTTTGAATGCGATCGTGCGCTGATCGACCTCGATGTTTTCGGAGCCCACCAACTCGAGGGCCTCTCGGACCTCCGCCTGGGTAGGTGAGGAGGCGTCCCCCTCGGCGAGTCGCTCGATGAACAGGTCGACGAGCGGTTTCACCGAAACGTCGAATGCACCAGCGCTCTTGTGGTTGTACTTGAGAGCTTCGGACACTACTTGTACGAGCTCTGGGGGCGAGTCGCGTAAGATTCCGCGCTCATTGAGTTGGGCGAGAGCCGTTGCCTGGTCCCAGCGGTTGAACAGGTCCACCAGCCGTTCCATCTCCTCGAAGGATCGCCCGATCGCCTCCTCGGCCTGTGCCTCGGACTCGTGGAGAACAGTTACCGAGATGAAGGTCCCCATGGCCGGGCGAAACTGCGAGAGCTTGTGGGTGCGCTTGTCGAGGCGCACTGACTCGGTGGTAACGGGCGGCGCCTCGACCCGTTCGAAGCCCATGTCGAGAAGCTCGCCGAGCTTGCCTGGCAAGCGGGCGGCGTGTCGATCGTGGTTGGGCGGGTCAGAGCTCATTTGGCGCTGAGGTCGGCTGGAGATGGGCGGCAGATTACCAGGCATGGGGATGAGCTACCAGCGATCAGCACGGTCCCTATAGAATGGCGGCTCCGATCACCCCGAGAGATCCCATGAGCTTCATCTTCATCGCCGCGGTAGCGTTCGCGGTCTCCTTCCTGACGCTCTTTTCCGGCTTCGGGCTGGGAACCTTGTTGCTGCCGGCCTTCGCCCTCGTGTTCCCACTGGACGTGGCGGTGGCGGCGACCGCAGTTGTGCACTTGTTCAACAACATCTTCAAGGTGGGCTTGCTGTATCACCACGCGGTGCCACGCGTGCTGGTTCGATTCGGCGTGCCCGCGGTGCTCGCGGCATTCGTCGGTGCAGCCATCCTGGCTGGGCTCGCGGGGCAAGAGCCGCTTCTTACTTGGCATCTCGGGCCGCGGGAGGCGGTGGTTACGCCGATCAGCCTCGTGATGGGATTGTTGATCCTGACGTTCGCCACGCTCGATTTGGCGCCGAGGATGAAGTCCGTGCGCTTCGATCCTCGCTGGCTGCCCCTGGGTGGAACTCTGTCGGGGTTCTTCGGCGGCCTCTCGGGGCACCAAGGTGCTTTGCGGGCGGCTTTCCTTGCGCCCCTGGAATTGAGTCCCGCCGCCTTCGCCTCGACGCAGGCGGTGCTCGCCACCATGGTCGACGCCTCGCGGCTGCTGATTTACGGTGCCGCGTTTCTTGCGGGGCGCATGGCGGGGGTCTCGACGCGGTCGCAGTGGGCCCTGGTCGGAGTGGCGACCTTTTCCGCTTTTGGCGGCGCGCTCCTCGGCCGCCGCTTGCTTCCGAAGATGACGGTCGGCATGGTTCGGATGATCACCGGCTACCTGCTGCTGCTCATCGGGGCTGGAATGGCCAGTGGCCTGTTGTTGGGCTCGAGCGCCGTGCGGGCCGATGCCGAGATGAGTGAACGAGCAAGGAGCGAGGAAATGAGCCAACCAGATCTCCCATCCACGCGCCGGCCTGAGGCCCGGATCCTGAGCCTCGGTGACTCCTATACGGTCGGGGAGGCCGTAGCTGAGGAGGAGCGTTGGCCCGTTCATCTCGCCGGGCTGTTGCGTGAGGGTGGCATCGAGGTCGAGTTGCCTCGGATCATTGCCCGTACCGGCTGGACGACGATGGATCTGCGGGCGGCGCTGAATGACGCTCAGCTCGATCCGCCTTACGATCTCGTGACCCTCCTGATCGGCGTCAACAATCAGTACCAGGGTCGCTCGCTCGAGGAATACCGCGAGGGCTTTGCCGCGCTGCTGGAGCAGGCCATTGACCTGGCGGGCACCGACGCCTCCCGCGTCGTAGTGCTTTCGATCCCTGACTACGGTGTCACTCCGTTCGCCGGTGAGATGGATGTGGCGGCCATCAGTGCCGAGCTCGAGCAGTTCAACGCGGCGAACCGGGAGGTCACATTGCGGGCCGGGGTTGCCTACGTCGACATCACCCCGATTTCGCTGCAGGCCGCCACGGACCCTTCACTGGTCGCCGGCGACGGCCTCCATCCATCCGGCCAAATGTACCGGGCTTGGGCCGAGCTGGCGCTGCCGGTGGCCGCGGCGGTCCTTGGGCGCGAAAAGCCGTAGCGGCTGCCTTGTATCGGACACTTCCTGGACTGTGGCCGTCTGACATGAGTGTATCCAGTATGGGCCGCCAGGCCCGCGGGCGTTGCATTGACTTATATGCTCCTATTAGCATGAGCATATGAGTCATAGATTGCAGGTTCTCATTCCAGTGAGTTTGGACATGGCCATCCGCAAGGCTGCCGAGCGTCGTGGAACCTCGAAGGGAGAATGGGTACGCCGGGCGATCGAACGGGCGCTCGCCGAAGAGCGGAAGTTCAACGATCCGGTAGCCAGGCTCGCATTGCTCGATGGCCCGACCGCCGATATCGAGCAGATGCTCGGAGAGATCGAATCGGGGCGCTCGTGACGATCTTCGTCGACTCCAACCTGCCGATGTACGTCGCCGGCAGCGCGCATCCGAACAAGGAGCCGGCGCAGCACTTCCTCGAAAAGGTTCGCTCAGGCCAGATCGATGCTTGCACGAGCACGGAGGTGTTGCAGGAAATCCTCTACAGATACTGCGCATTGGGACATGTCGACCTGGCAGCACAGGTCTACGAGCTATTCGTGGAGATCTGCTCTGTCGTTTTGCCCGTCACCCTTGCAGATACTGAGCGTTGCAGGGACCTTCTGATCGCTGCACCGAAGGTCGGTGTTCGAGATTCCCTGCACGCCGCCGTCATGCTTAACAACGGCGTCTCCAGCATCGCCACATTCGACCGTGGCTTTGATGCGATTCCTGGGATCGAGCGGCTGTCGCTGGTCGCTTGAAAGCGCCCTCCAATAGACCGGAAAATCTGCGTTCAACTGGATCAAGAGGCGAATCCCGCTGGACCGATAGGCGAATCCCGGGCAAAGTACTTGCACGCGTAGCGGCTATCGCCGTAGCGCCCGAACGACTTCGCTAACGCTTTCGATCCGAGAGAGGGTGCGATGACCGAGAAATCTGGTTGGGCCCGGGGATGGTCACATGCCGTGGTAGGCAGATTGCTATGGGGGTGTGCTATCGCATCCGTATCGGTTGCGGCATGTTCTCCGGCTTCATCGCCTGAGCCGGTTCCCAAGGTGCTGGTCGTCGCCATCGACGGGGTGCGCCCGGATGCGCTGGCGGCAGCGAATACCCCCACCCTTGATGCCCTGATCGCCGGCGGGAGCTACAGCGACACCGCGCATGGAGAGGACCTGACCTTCAGCGCCCCGAATTGGTCGACCATCCTGCACGGTGTGCACCGCGACAAGCATCAGTCGCTCGACAACGAATATCCCGAGACCAACCTCGATAGCTGGCCGGACTTCTTTGCCTATCTCGAGCGCCACAATCCCGACTGGAATACCTACCGGGTCATGACCTGGAAGGAGGCACACGAGGGGCAACCGACCGGTGCCGATGTGGCCATATTCCGAGATTATCAGGAGCAGGGCGATGAGCTGGCCAGCGAAGATATCGCGCAGCTTCTGGCCGGTACTCACCCTGAGTATGCGGACGATCCCGACGCGATCTTCATCTTCTACTCCGATACCGACGAGGCCGGCCACGAATTCGGCTTCCACCCGGACGCCTCTGAGTACCTGGCTGCCATCGAGAAGGTCGATGGCCAGCTCGGCCGCATCATGGCGGCGCTCAGTGAACGGAGCACCCACGATGAAGAGGATTGGCTGGTGATCGTGACCAGCGATCATGGCGGCAACATGGAGGGTGCCCACAGCGGCGGCACACCGGAGAAGCGCACGATTCCGTTCATCGTCAGTGGTCCCTCGGTGATCGGAGACAAGCCCTTCCCTGCGCCGCGCAACGTCGACGTGACCAAGACCGCCCTGGCGCACATGGGCGTCCCGATCAACGAGGAATGGGGTTTGGATGGGCACGTTGTCGGGTTGCCGGAAGGGGTGGCACACAGGCCCCCGGCGGCATCGACTCTGAGACTCGAAGAGAACCTGCTCTTCAACGGCGGCGGTGAGATCGATCGCGGCTTCGCGGATCTCGAGATCGACCAACAGGTGTCGGGCTGGGATGATCCCGGCCCCTGTGGGATCACCGTGGTGCCGTACGGCACTCGGGGCTTTCCCGTTGAATCCGACCCCGGCCTGGACGATGCCGGCCGTAATCTCTTTGCCGCTGTTGTGGTGCCGCCGCCGGAGCCGAACGAGGATGGCGAGCTACCGGCCGGGCCGGAGTGCGTACCGATGCCGACCCTGCGGCAGTCGATCGACCTGTCCCAACTCGGCGGCGAGATCGACAGCGGCACCATCGGCTACATGCTCTCGGTTGCCACCGGCGGGCCGGAGGATGAGAGCAACTACTTCAGGGTCGTGGCCAGCTTCTTCGACATCGACGGTGAGCTGTTGATCGCGAGCGAGTACGACCCACCGGGCGGCGGAGCGGCCTCGCAGATGGCGGAGGCCGGCACCAGCGACGTGCCCTTCTGGCTGCGCATGGCCGCCGGGCCGGTGCCCGCTGGTGCGCGCCGGGTCGAGGTAGAACTGGCGGCGATCCAGACGGATAGCGCCAGCTCCACGGCGCCTCTGTATGCGGACAACATCTCTTTCGCGCTACTGCGCCGGCAGGATCCATCGGGGCAGCCGGGACACTAGCAGGTCGTGGTGAAAGTGTGGTGGGTCTGGGAGGTAGGACTTGCGGGCGAGGGCAAGGATTGACGACGACGAGATGCTGGCGCCATCGCGGAGGAGTCACGACGGAGCCATTCGACCGCCAAAGGCCTTCGCCATGAACAGCCGCCTTGCTGCCTGGGGAGTTCACCTTTTCACTGCCAGTGGTGCTGTCTGGGGCCTGTTCGCCCTCGTCTCCATTGCCCAGGAGCGGTGGGTCCTCGCCTTCTGGCTGATGGCCGCGGCGCTCGCCGTGGATTCCTTCGACGGCATGCTGGCCCGATGGGCCCGTGTCAAGGAGGTTACGCCCGGTTTCAACGGTGACCTGCTCGATAACATCATCGATTACATCAGCTACGTCACTGTGCCCGCCTTCTTCATCTACCAGGCCGGCTTGCTTCCGCCCGGCTGGGATCTGCTCGCGGCTGCCGCGATCTCTCTCGCTTCTGCCTACCAGTTCTGCCAGCCCGAGGCCAAAACGGACGACAACTACTTCAAGGGCTTTCCTTCCTACTGGAATGCAACGGCGTTCTACCTGTTCTTTCTGGGTCTCTCCCCCTGGGTGAATCTCACGATCGTCGCAGTCTTCTTGGCCCTGGTCTTCATTCCCATCAAGTGGATCTACCCATCACGGATGGTGAAATGGCGGGGGCTGACGATTCTGCTGACGATCCTATGGGGCCTCTGCTGCTTGGCGATCCTGATCCGCTACCCGGAGCCCAGCTTCGCCCTCGTGTATGCCTCGCTCGGCTACATCGCCTACTACGTCATCGTCAGCCTCTACATGGGTCGTATAGCCACCGCCCCCGAGTGAGGGCCGTCTGATGTCATATAGGTGAACTACATGAGAGTTCAGTTGCGTAAAGTCAGTTCCGCGCCCCTCACTCCTCCCGCAGGGCCACGATCGGATCGACGCGGCTGGCTCGTCGTGCCGGGAGAAACGTGGCGAGGATCGAAGCGGCGAGCAGCACCAGCGGCACGCTGACGAAGGTCAGCGGATCCCGCTCGCTGATTCCGAACAACATCCCCTGTACCAGGCGGGCCAGTGCCAGAGAGGCAGCTACCCCAACGAGGATCCCGATCCCCGAGAGGAGCAGGCTCCGCACCACAACCGAGCCCGCAACCTGTCGTTCCTCAGCGCCCAGCGCCATGCGGATGCCGATCTCACGAGTGCGGCCGGCGACCAGGTAGGACTGCACCCCATAGAGACCCACCGACGCCAAAAACAGCGCCAGCCCACCGAACAAGCCGACCAGAATCGCCATCACCCGGTAGGGGGCCAGCTCGTTGTCGATGACATCCTCGATGGTGCGGACGTTGTAGAGAGCGATGTTCGGGTCCTGCGCGCGGAACTGCTCCTCGACGACCCGAGCCAAGGCCAGAGGATCGCCTCGTGTGACCATGAAGAAGGTCACTCGAGAGCCATAGGACTGGAGGTACGGCAGGTAAACCTGGCGTTCCGGCTCCTCACCAACCTCGTAGTAGTTGGCGTTGGCAGCAACCCCGACGACGGTGATATCCGTTTCGTCCCGTTGGATGATCTTCCCGACCGCTTCCTCGCCGGGCCAGACGTACTCTGCCACGGCCTCGTTGATGATGGCGACCAGGGGTGCGGACGCCTCGTCAGCTCGAGTGAACTCCCGACCCGCGACGATGGGTATGCTCATAGCTTCGAAGTAGCGAGGGGCGACCCGATTGAATCCCGAGTCGACCCGGTGCTCCTCGTCGGCGTACTGTGTCCCGGGCGCCATGATGCTGCTGCCCCACATGCCCCGGAACGGCGTGTGCCAGCTCGTCGTTGCCACCTCCACGCCGGGGAGGCCGCCGAGACGATCCAACATGGTGACCACAAACTGGGTTCCGCTCACCTCGTCGTAGCCGTGGTTGCCGAGTTGGACAGTGAGCGCCAGCTTGTTTTCGGGCTGGAAGCCGAGATCGACACTCCGTGCGCTCATGAGGCTGCGGACGAACAGCCCGGCCCCCGTGACGAGCACGATCGAGAGCGCGATCTGCGCGACAACCAGCATGTTGCGCAACGAGGCGCGGGGCCCTCGTGAGCTGCCCCGGTGCAGGAAGGCGACGATGTCCGCACGGGATAGCTGCCAGGCCGGTGCCAGGCCGAACAACACCGCCGTCACAACCGATATCCCCACGGTGAAGGCGGCGACCTTCGCGTCCGGTCGGAATTCGACCGCGAAGCTCACCGGCATCAAGGTGGATGCGAGCCGGGCGCTCCAAAAGGCCAGAATGAGTCCGCCCATGCCGCCGAGCAGAGCGAGCAGACAGCTCTCGGTCAGGAGTTGGCGCACCACCCGGCCGCGGCCGGCGCCGAGCGCGGCCCGGATTCCGACCTCACGTTGGCGGGCCGAGGCGCGGGCCAAGAGCAGAATGGACAGGTTGGCGATGGCGATCAGCAAGACTACCCCGACGACCATGAACAGAATCGTCAGGAGCCTCCTGAGGTCGTTGGCGGTGCTGGGATCGAACTTGTAGCCGGTCGTCAGGGCGATGCGCGTCGATCCAGGGACATAGTCGATCGATTCCAGCCATCCGGCGAACTCAGATTCCCACTGCGCGAACATCACCTCGGCATTCGCCTGAGCGGTCTCGAAGCTGACGCCAGGGGCCAGCCTACCGACCATGCGCAACCAGATGAGTATGTTGTCGTCGCGTCGCACCAGCCAGGATTCCGACCCCGGCATGATCGTGCCCTGCATCATGATCGGCACATAGACATCCGGTGGGGTCTCGACGGGGCTGATATCGCGGAATCCGGCCGGCGTCACGCCGAGCACCGTCAGAGGGTTCCCGTTTACCCGCAAGGTGCGGCCCACGACATTTGGATCGGTGCCGAAGTAGCGCTTCCAGAACCCGTCGCTGATCACTGCGACGGGGTGGGTATTGGGCGTCACGCTCTCTTCTGGAGAGAAGGCTCGCCCCAGCGCCATGCCGACGCCGAGGACGTCGAAGTAGTTGCCGGACACCACCCAAGCGTTGGCCTGAGCCACCTCGTCGCCGCCGCCGACAGCGATCGCCGTGGAGCTGGGCATGTAGGCAAGGATTCCGGCGAAGGATTCGTTCTCATCACGGAACCACTCGTAGTCGGGGTAGCCAACACTGCCGCTTGGGCCCCTGTCGTCAATTTGGGTGAATCCAACCAGATCCTCGGGGGCCTCGATCAGTGGAGGATCCTGCAGGAAGGTGGAGTTCACCATGGTGAACAGCGTTGAGTTCGCTCCAATCCCCAGCGTCAGGATGAGGATCGCGACCAGGGTGAATCCCGGGTCACGGGCAAGGGTGCGCAAGCCATATCGGATGTCCTGTAACAGATCGTTCAAGATGCCCTCCCAGCGGGATCTCGGGGAGCCGTGTCGGATGGGTGCCTTTGCAGGGTCAGGACTATGCCCGGCTGTAGTCGGGTTCCTCGTGTGCCTGTCGGCCTGCCTCGCTCGCCCTCCTCCACATCGTGTCTCTGACGCGGCGACTGTTTTCGAGCTGCGTCACGCCCTCGGTCGTTACTGTGTAGTAGCGCTTGCGGCGTCCACCACGCTTCGGAGTCGGGTCGCCCAGCGCCGAATCGACGAATCCTTTGCGGGCGAGGCGGTCAAGCGCAGCGTAAATGGCGCCCAGCGACACAGGACGGCCGGCGTCGGTCTCGAGCACTTCCTGAATCGTCGCGCCGCTGGCGTCCTCGGCCATGATGCGAACGCTCAGGAGCACGAGCTCCTCAAACTCACCCAGATGCTCACCTTTCATGGTCACTCTCTTGTCGGGGGGACGATCTCATGATCGTTAGTGATATTTACTACATTAGTGAATGAAGAATAACTACGCAAGGCAATGACTCGAGCCACGATGGTGATTTGGGAGCTCAGGCCACAACGAGGTGGGAGGGTCGATTAAGCGGCTGGAGAAGGGAGGTCGCCGCCCAGGTCGCCGCCCAGGTCGCCGTCCAGGTCGCTGCCCAGGTGGCGATCGAGAGATAGGGCGGGGCAGCGGGCCTGGGTGAGCCGCGATACCAACACGATCGTCAGCAGCCCGGCCAGCATTGCCGTCGTGCGGAAGGGGAACAGCACCGCGCCGGAGGCGGGATCGACCATCGGGTAGGGGAGGATCCTTGGAATACCGAGCAGCGGCTCGCCGCCGCCGAAGCGCAGGACGAACGAAACAACCAATCCGGCGATCGAGCCGTACTTGTTGGCCTTGCGGTCGAAGAGAGCCGTGGTGAGCTGTGGAAAGAGAATGCAGTAGACGAAATCGCTGCACAGGAACCACAACGCGTAGACGCTCTGCACCTGCAGTGCGATAAGCGTTGCCGCGGTGCCGACGATCAGCACCAGGCGCTTGATGACTTTCATCAGCTCGGCGTCGCTGGCCTGTGGCCTGATGAGCGGCCGGTAGATATTCCACGCTCCCATCGACGATGCCGACAGAATCGACGAGTCGACCGACGACATCACTGCAGCTGCCAGCGCCCCGAGCCCCAGGCTCGCCACCAGCGGGCTGGTCAGGTAGCGCAGCACGTAGGGAAGAACCAGGGCCCCCTCCGGTGCCGCCACCCCGTAGGCGGGCCAGTCGGCAGAGAAGCCGATCACGCCAATCAAAATGGCGGGCACGGCGGCGACCAGACAAACGACCGCCGCGAGCAGCGAGAGCCGCATTGCCGTCTTCTCGTCCTTGGCCGACAACACCCTCTGGAAGTAGACATGCCACGGGATGCCTCCGAGAACCAGCAGGAGCGCCGAATCCCACCAATTCCAGTAGCTATTGCCCCAGGCCGGGTCCTGCCAGCCGCGCCACGGCGGCAGCAGCGAAACCGACCCGCCAAATGAGGCCGTGTACTCCTGCCAGGCGGCCGTCAGGCCGCCGACCTGCTGAGCCGCGAACGGTACGACGAGCCAGAGGCCGCCGAGAAAAAGGGTGAGTTGCAGGACGTCGGTGAGTGCCACCGCCCACAGCCCTCCCGCCAGGGTGTAGGCGACTGCAACAGCCGCCGAGATAATGATCGACGGGCCGAAATCCAGCCCCAGGACGGTACCGAACGTCGTGCCGAGCGCGGTGAGGATCGCCCCCGTCCAGAAGATCTCGCCCGACAGCGCCGGCAAATACAGGATGGCGGCGATCTTCTTCCCGAAGCGCGCCTCGAGCGGGTCCAACATGGTGGTGAACCCGTGACGGCGCATGATGCGGGCATAGAACAACCCGCCGATCACCAGGCTGAGCGCGTAGCCCCAGGGGGCCTGTACCCAGACCAGGCCGGCCGTGTAGGTGGCCTCGGCCGAGCCGTTGATGTAGCCGCCGCCGACCCAGGTAGCCGACATCGTGAAAACAGCGATCCACAGGGGCAGGGAGCGGCGGGCCAGCATCATGTCGGCCACGGTGCCCTTGCTGCGCCGCCGCGCGGCATACGCTCCGACCAGGTAGATAAGGGCGTAAAAGAGAATCAGCGAGAGGAGCCCGCCCCAGTGGACGCCGGCGGCGCTCAATAGATCCTGAAATTGACCGTCACGACGGCTCTGACGGCCACTGGATCGTTACCCAGTGTCGCCGGCCTGAAACGCCATTGGCGTACTGCCTCCAGCGCGAGACGGTCGAGCTCTTCGTCAGACAGCCCGTTGATGATGCGGGCGAAGCCGATGGCGCCGCTCTCGTCGATCACCACCTCGATATCTACAGACCCCTGCACACCCCGCCGGGCGCTCGATCGATCGTATTTAGGCTGCACTCGATGCAGGACCTCGGGAGGGACGAGCCCTGCTGTGCCCATCTCGTAGGCGCCACTGAGGTCGTCTGGAACAGGGGCATCCTCCGGCAGGTAGGTGACCCAATCGGTGTTGACCGGCGCGAATTCCATCTGGAGACTGTCCGGGTCGTCGACGACGATCGGTTCCGGCCCGCCGGGCGTCGGGTCGGGAATGGGAACGGCTCGCACCCTGCCCCGGCGAACCGGCTTTTCGGGTTGTTTCGGGTCCGGCGGCTTGTAGCGTTTGATCACCGTCGCCCGGTTCTGGCCCACCGGCAGAATCACCCGCGAGCTGACCGGGATGACGAGGGCAAAGAGCACGAAATGCGCCAGGATCGCCGCAACGGTGGCCTTCTTGAAGCGGCGCGCCTCGCCCCTTTCGGCAATATGCAGCCGAATGAGCTCGTCTCCTGGGAGAAGTACTTCGCTCGCCAGCCGGTCCTCGCCCGCCTGCCGGATCACGACCTCCGTACCGCGAAAGCTCAGACGAACTCGCGAGCCGGCTTCGTGGACGACGATCTCCTCGTCGCAGAAGCCCATGCGGATGCGATCCTGGCCTCGCAACCTGCACTCTGTGACGCGGACCTCATTGACGTGGGCGCCGCCGGGCGTGTCGATGTCTTCAAGCCAGGTCTCGCCCTGTCGTATCACGACGCGGGCGTGTCCTCGCGACGTGGAAGTGTCGGAGAAGTAGATGTCCCCGGTCTTCGAGCGCCCCAAGCCCAGCGCGGCCTGCGATAGAGGCACCTCGACCTCGAGACCGTCGGCACCGGTCAGCGTGAAAGACCAGGACTCTGGGGAGGAGTCATTCATACTCTTGTCGCCCTACCTGACGTAGCCGGGGCGTGACCTGATCCTCTCGAATTTAGTATCGACCACCAACCTGAGCCTACGCCACTCGCCACGCGGTGGCGGGTTGGGTGGCTCGTAGAGGATCAAGTACTGGTTGTTGATGTAGTCCGACAAGGAATTACAGGTCTGCGCCAGCCAGTCTGGCAGTCCACCGTATCGATCGCTGACCTCGGGTCGCAAGGCCACCAAGCCCCCGGTGTTGTGGACGAGCTCCTGCAGGAAGAAGGAGTCGTCACGCTCAGCATCAGCGCCGGTTGCGCCTCTCCCCTGCTGCCTGGCCTGCTGTCGTTCCCCGAAAACCAGGTTTTCTCCCGAGGGCCTCCACCGCTCCACCCCCTTGGTCAGAACGATGGCATGAATGGCGATGCCCTCCTCCTGCGCTGCCCTACGGATGTCCGCCTCCGCGGTCTGGCTGCTGGTATCATCGCCGTCCGAGACCACGATCAGCGCCTTCTTGTCGAAGTAAGCCGATCGCATTTGGATCAGGCCCAGAGCGACGGCGTCATATAGAGCTCGGCCTTCCTGAAAGCGGTAGTCGCTCATCGCGGCCGTGATTTCGTCCACGTTTCGGGTGAACGAGCTCAGGAACTCCGCCGAGTCGCCGAACTGTATGACAAAAGCCTCGTCTTCCGGGCGCAGGCTCAGCACGAGGTCACGGATGGATGCCCGCACCTCCGCCTCCATCGCTCGCATCGATGCGCTCGCATCCACCAGAATACCGATGCTCGTGGGCTCGCTCTCCGGAATGAGGTGCGCGATGGGCTCGGGGAACCCACCGCCCTCGGTCACGCGAAACTGCGCTGCGATCAGTCCGGAGATGAACCTGCCGCCGATGCCTTGAACGATGGCGGGGATCCGCACGACCTCGACATCTATGCTGAAGTGCGATGTCACCTCAGTGAAATCTCGCCCGGGGAACAGGTCGTCGAGGGAGATATCGGTGGTTGCCGTGGCCTCCACTCGCCGAGCTCGGTCTCGCGCTATGGTGCGCTGGGAGTCCGCCCAGATGAGGAAATCGGAAGGCAGAGGGAAGGGATCCGCAGACTCGAGCCTACCCTCCGAGGTCGCCCGACCACGCAACGCTTCGAAATCCGGAATGATCGCGGTGGAGGCCAACAAGTCGATCTCCGCCATCACCTCGTCGCCGAGAAGGTACTGTGCCACCGAGCGCAGCAGGAGCGCGGGTGCGCGGAGATCCTGTGAATTAGAAATCACGGTGGTGAGCTGGAGCGCGGCTTGAGAGTACTCGCCTCGTGCGATGGCGTTCCGGGCGTTGTCCACGGCCTGCAGGTTCCTCTGTCGCTCGCCCTGTCTCAAAGACGGGATCGAGGCGTGCTCAGAGGTCCAGACCGGGGCAGAAGTCGTGTCAATGGGCTGGGCCGCGGCCGGTTGCCAGCCCAAGGAGACACTGATGACAGACAGGCACAACGCCAGAGCGACATACAGGGCACTGGCCGATGACAGGAAAATCCCAGATTTCGGCGACGTCATGGGCTCTTCAACCCGGGGAGACCCAAACAGAATGATAGGCCAGCAGACCTCAGGTCAACCCCGGGAGGCTACTCGAAGTGGTACCACACTTCCACCGCGGTCCGTCGAGCTTCTCGACGAAAGGCCGTGGTACGATCTCGCCGCTTTGTCCGAACGAGATCCATATATGAACTCTCTTCTCGAAGCTATTGGAAATACCCCGCTCGTCGAGCTCAGGCAGATCAATCCGAATCCCGCCGTTCGGATTCTGGTCAAGCTCGAGTATTTCAATCCCGGCGGCAGCATCAAGGACCGTATTGTTCGCCACATCATCGCCGACGCCGAGCAGCGAGGCCTGCTGAAGCCCGGTGGTGTGATTGTCGAGAACACCTCCGGCAACACGGGAGCCGCGGCGGCGATGATCGCGGCGATGAAAGGCTACAAGGCAGTCCTCGTGATGCCGGACAAAGTCAGCCCCGAAAAGGTGGACGCCCTCAAAGCGTATGGGGCGGAGGTCATCGTGACCCCGACGGCCGCACCGCCCGACTCCCCGGACCACTACGAGAACGTCGCCCGCAGGATCGCTGACGAGACGCCCAACAGCTTCCGCATCGACCAGTACGACAACCCGAAGAACCCCGAGGCCCACTACTTGACCACCGGCCCCGAGATCTGGGAGCAGACGGGTGGGGAGCTCACCCACTTCGTGGCCAGTGGCAGCACCGGCGGCACGATCTCGGGGACCGGGCGCTACCTGAAAGAGAAGAACCCGGACATCAAGATCTACATGCCCGATCCGGTCGGCTCGGTCTACTTCGAGTACTTCAAGACAGGCGTTGCCCCGAACCTCGGTGGCTGTACCTACGAGGTCGAAGGGATCGGCGAGGACCACGTCACCAAGGCGATGGACTTCTCGGTAGTTGATGAGATGTGGCAATTCACCGATCGAGACGCGTTCCTGACCACGCGCCTGCTCGCACGCGAGGAAGGCATCATGGGCGGTGGCTCGACGGGAGCCAACGTGTGGGGTGCCCTGAAGCTCGCCGGGATGCTCGAAGGCCCGGCCTTGATCGTCACGATCGCTCCTGATAGTGGCGTGAAGTACCTCAGTAAGATCTACAACGACGAGTGGATGAAACGTCACGGGCTTCTCGACGAATGAAATTCTCTACCAAAGCGGTCCACATAGGGCAGGAGCCGGAAGAGACCACGGGGGCCATCGTGCCCCCCGTCTTCATGACCTCCACCTACGCGCAGGACACCCCCGCCGAATTCAAGGGATACGACTACACGCGAGCAGGCAATCCGACCTTTACCCGTCTGGAGCAGGCGCTTGCCGCGCTCGAAGGCGGCGAGCATGCCACGGTGTTCTCATCGGGGCTCGGGGCGCTGACCGCGATCCTCTCCACGCTCACGAGCGGCGACAAGATCGTCGCGGTCGATGACCTCTACGGCGGCAGCTACCGCCTCTTCACCGAGGTCTTCGAACGCTTCGGTATCGAGCCGACCTTCATTCCCATGCAGGATCTCGACACGGTGGATGAGGCGCTGGCCGCTGGGCCGAAGATGGTTTTCATCGAGACCCCGACGAATCCATTGCTGAGGATCGTCGACATTGCCGCGGTGGCGGACAGGGCCCGGGCCGTGGGCGCGCTCTCGGTCGTCGACAACACCTTTGCCTCCCCGTACTTCCAAAACCCCCTGGCGCTCGGTGCCGACATCGTCTGGCACAGCAGCACCAAGTACATCGGAGGCCACTCGGATGTCATCGGTGGCGCCGTGATCTGCAACGACGCGGATTTCAGCCAG
>SDBT01004942.1_pt1 | contig 22506 bp, 18 predicted proteins | sample 2277101 | NCBI WGS metagenome assembly SDBT01 (sample SAMN10404973, study PRJNA504765) | marine sediment metagenome | isolation source: marine sediment core GS10_PC15, 103 cmbsf | place: Arctic Ocean: Southern Knipovich Ridge | collected 2010 | reverse complement strand
TGGTCCGAGCTAGGCGATTTCCATCGATCGCGGGCGGGGGGCATTCTCGCGGAATGATTCGATCGGATTGCTTCTGGCTTGACGACAATTACAAGCACAGCGGTCCAATCGAAGATCTTTATTATTATGTGTATACATTCAGTCCAAGACCAGGGCCTTCCAGGCCTTGCAGCGGACGCCGAACACCGCCCCCTTCGTATAGATCCGCCCACAATCTCCGCAGAAGGGCTTCTCGTGGGGATGATCGCAGAAGTCCCCGTCGTGATCCCAGATGCGAAAGATCGGGATCCAGACCCTGGGCTTGTTGCCGCAGGTGGGTCTATTGCATCTTTCGTACCAGTAGCGATCGTTGCGGGTCATGCGACGGCTTTTGAACCCGTTGCGCTTGGCGTAGCGACACGCTTTCATGACTTGCCGCTTGAACAGTGCTTCTCTGAGCCGCCAACTGCGGCGTCTTTTCGGAGGCCGCTCGAAGGCCTTCAAGATGTCCATGGCTTTTTTGTTTGTTTGTTTTTTGGGGGAAGGTTGTGTCTTCGCCTTTTATTCCGGCGCCCCCTTTTGTTGGCGAGTGCCTGAGTCAGCAAACAACACGCACACCGAGAGGGCCATGGTCATCACCACCGCCATGCTCCAAAGAAGGAGGACCTTTCTTCCGCCGCTGCTGTTGGCGCTGCTGCTGCTGTGCTGTTGTTTCGCGACACCGAGCCACGCCTTGAAGGCCAACAGCGCCTTGAACCGACACCACCACCACCCCAAAAAGAAACCGACCCCTCCTACGATCACAAGCAACAACGGCACATCCTCGCCGCTGCTACCCAAGGACTGCAAAGGCGTTCCCGGTGGCACAGCCAAGAAAGACTGTTTGGGTGTGTGCGCAGGCAAAGCCTCTGTCGACGATTGTGGCAGTTGCACCACTCCCGAGCGTCGAAACAAGGCTTGTGCGGATTGTCTAGGCGAGCCCAATGGGCCAGCCCGCGAAGACAAGTGCGGAAAATGCCAGGGGAAGAACGAATGTCTGGACTGTCACGGCGTTCCCTGGGGAAAGGGGAAGTTGGACCGATGCCGCGTCTGTGACGGCGACGGAAAGTCGTGTATCGGATGCGACGGCGTTTTGCACAGCGGGAAGGTGGTGGACAAATGCAACGTCTGTGGGGGCAACAACAGCTGCGTCGATTGTGAAGGGGTGGCCCACGGCTTTTCGAAGCGCGATCGCTGTGGGAAGTGTGGAGGCCAAGACGAATGCGTGGGATGCGACGGAGTGCCTTTCTCGGGCCTCAGAAAGGACGCCTGTGACATATGTGGCGGCGATGGATCCTCCTGTTCCGGATGCGATGGCGTGCCAGGCAGTAAACTCCTTTGGGACGCCTGTGGGGTGTGCGCCGGAGACAACTCCACCTGTTGTTCGCCATCGCCATTCTCGGCGTCGTCAAAGGTGCCGTACTCCAACAGCTTGAAAAGCAAGCTGGACAACCTGCTATCCTCCGGTGGTGGCACCAACAACAACAAAAAACGCCGCCGTTCCACCCAGAAGCCACAACAGCAGAAAATCTTGTGCCACGGACGAGGATGGTGTGACCCAGAAATCAGGGGATGTAGCTGCGACAGTGGGTGGACTGGTCCCTACTGTCAGAAAAAGCAGACCATGTGCAGGAACGGCGTCGGTGACCTCACGGTATGCAGCGGGCGTGGTAGCTGCGATTCCGAGACCGGCCTCTGCGTATGCAAGAGCGGGTGGACCGGGTTCAGCTGTGACATATCTCTTTGCTGGGGCAACGGAGCCTTTGATCCCTTGACTCAGAAGTGTTTCTGCTATGCGGGCTACGCCGGAGAATTCTGCGACAGGTGTGGCAACCCCGAAGACTTCCCCCGCTTGGAATACGTCTGCGTTCCACGGAGCTATTCCTTGGGAAAATTCGAAGAGCTCGCTGCCAAACCTCCCGAGAAAACCACCGACGACGAGGCGATCTTGCTGGAACAGGCGTCCCGCACCTTTGACCTGATCGCACTGTCCAAGAGCCGGGTCACGGCACTCCTGTACAAAACGAAGCGCACTGAAAGGGCCTTCAAACCGAACAGCACGCTGGAAAACGGTGGATTTCCGGGCACCATCGATTGTGCTTGCAGAGTCAATAACACGGCGAAAGATCTACGCCTAGGCAAAGGACAACAGCAGCCAGGCTCAGGGGAGAGGAAAGCCGGTGCCACGGTGGCAGCTCACAGCATGGTCCGAGACGTGATGGCCATGCACGCCAAGGAGGTGCAACGATCGGCGGGACAGCTCGAGGCGGTGAGCGACATGCACCAGTCGGGATCGTCCAGCTTGGAGACGGCCACCAACATCTGCATCGCTTTCAGCACCCTGGCGTGGGTCATCGTTCTGATCACCATGGGCATCGTGATCTTGGTGGGTCTGGTCTTCTTCCGAGCGCAGACCGGAGGCATAGCGGCCGGTTTCGGAGTGCTCACCTCCGGCATTCGATTCGGGCGACAGCGACGGAGGCGGTGATGTTTGTGTGCATACACACTTTTTTTTATAAAAAACCACCTTCTCAGGCCTATTCATCGTATTTCCGTTGTGGTGGTTGAAGAATTTTAATGGCGGCCCACAAGAGCCGACCGGCCTTCTCAAACTCTTCGCGGCTCGGTTCTTTGGCGCCTCCGTCACCACTGTAGTCTCCGTGGTAATCGCAGTCGTCTTCGTCTACTTCTTCCTCCTCTTGGATGCCGCCGTCGTCTTTGCCGTCCTCCAAAAGGGTCCTTCGGAGAGGTTTCCATTTGGCCAAAGCCGCCTCAGCCGCGGCGACCTCGGCCATCTGTTTGCTTCTCTTAGCAGTCCACGAGGAGAATTTTACGTGTCCCACAGTGACGTATCCGAACCATCGATCTCCCTCGCTGCGTCTGCATTTGTATTTAATGTCACTGGCTGTGTAGCCTCGACCCAAGGCCAACACCCTCTGCTGTAGTGTGCTCTTTGCGTCCATCGTGCGTGTGTGTGTATGGTAAAAAGTAGAATCTTTATTTTTTGTTTGTTCATTCAATAGCCGCTGGTGGCCATGCGCTCGACCAAGGTTTCGACATCGGGGGGAACCTGGTCGATGCGGTGGCGTTTCACCAGGTTCTGACAGGCAGCGTCGGAAAGACGAGGCACCAAGCGATTGACGCCTTCGATCGTCTTGTTTTGCCTCTTGCGCTTGCGCTGGAAAACCCCCTTCCTTCGCTGACGCCGCCCTTCCAGGGCTGCGCACAGGAGTTTATGATCATCAGCATCTAAATTCGTCTTGGTTCTCCATTCGCTCCAAGTCTTGGGATAGGACTCGCGGCAGGATTTGATGCTGACATACATCCAACGGCTGATCAAGGCGACGATCGCATCCACGCCGAGACAACGTCGACAGTAGAGACGACCGCCACATTCCATGGGGTCGTCGATCATGATGCATTTGCACTCCACGCAGGTTCCCTTGGAGCGGAGAGGCGAGTTGTCCCAGCACACGCTGCACAGAGTGAATTCGAAGGGGGGTTTCTTGTCCGAGATGTCCCAGCCATGCTCGTCGACTTGCCGTTCGTTGCTGACACAATGGCGCTCCTCCGAGACCTCGTATTCGTTCAGGCGATCCTGGTTTCCACGGTACCAGCACAGCTCGGCTTCGCAGTTTCCGTGATCGATCGACATTTTTTTTTGTTCGCGGGTGTTTTTCCGGTGCGGAAACCTCGATTCGATCTCGTCGCCTAGAAACCAGGGAATTAGGCGATCGCTGGCGATCTTGAATTTTTCGCTTCCGAAGCGGGAAACCTAAGGCACTCAATGAATCATCGCCATGTCACAACAACAACAACAACAACAACAACAACAACAACCCTGTACTTTGTCGCAGCCTCCGATTTGGCCTGACGAAAACGTTGTTCCCGTGTCGCGGAACCCCCCGTCGTCGCCGCCAATGCATCCACGCATAACTGTCTCGCTCAAAAAAAAACCGAGGCCAAGGAGGCCGAGGACAGCACGAAGCGAGGAAGTGGTCCTCCGGACCAGGGAGATGAAAGGGCGCGTCCGAGAATTGCGAAAGACCCTCAAGACATTGCAAACGGAAAATAAAAAATGGGAGAAGCTTCTTGGACTCTGTAACGATGTGGTTTGACAAGAGTTTTCCGAAGGATCCGGCGCGAATGGGAAAAGCAGAATCTTTATTTTTTTTTTAGAAAAATTGTTTGTTTGTTTGGTGCCTTCCTTCTTCATCCGGTGCTCAGCTGAAATGTGAAATAAATGCGATGCCGTGCATCTTCTCCTTCTTGTTCGGTCTCTGCCAACGGATCACCCATGGTGTATTTCAGTCCATGTACAACCGTGGCATGTTGTTAATCCGCGGTCAACTTGATAGACTCTGCAAATGCTCGTACGGTGCATCCACGAATGTCTCCCGTAACTTGGTGTAAGGGTCCCTGGGTCGAATCGACAGGACGACTAGATACAGTCAATCGTCCCACGGATCTCAGCTCGCGGGTCAGTTCCCGTTCATAACGGTTGCTCATGTCGTGGTGGTAGTAGTCAGGAAAAATAGATTGCTGATATAACAGCTGTTTTTTCTTTTTTTTTTTGGGCGATTTTCTCACGGCCCCACCCGCACGTGGAACAAGTCCACCACGTCTCCAGCCGTGGTCTTGAAGTAGGCCAGCGCCTCCAGAGGATCACCCCGGAATCCGATATGAAAAAAGAGAGCTCCAAATCCTTCGAGGGGCGCCCCTCGGTACAGAAACGACGCCCACCGAGGATCCTTCAACCGCTCTTCCAGGGCTGGGCGGATGCTGTTCCCTCCCAGACCACTCACAAAGACAAAGGAACGGCCTGGCTCCACCTTCATCGAGCGGTTTTTGTGAACAATTTCTTGTGGATCCTCGAACCTCGACATCAGGTGGGTGCGCGCATAGACGTGAGCGTGGGCGGTGGCCACGATGGCTCCACCTCGTCGGCACGCTTCGTACACGTCAAAACCCTGCATATCAATCTTCTTTTCCACCTGCATCTTATGTTGCACCACGTGGAACAGACAGAATTTCCAGGGGTAGCGACTTCCCAGCCTCTGGAGCTCCGCCTCGATCCACTCGGCTCCGTTGGTCTTGGAGCAGGCCACCCCGTGTCCGATCTGGAGGAAGGCGATGCCCTTATATGTGCACGTTGCTTGAAGGCCGACTCTCCCTTCACAGAACCGAAGGGCATCCGGGTGCAACAGACTCCGTATTCTTCGCGAGTATCGGGCGCCCAGAGCCAGGGTTCCCACGTCGTGATTTCCGAGCACCGCGAAATAGTCGAGAATGAGACGGCTCGGATCCGTCTCAGACCCGAGGCTGTCAAAGATGTGTTGGATCCAGCGGTCCGGCGATTCCAGATAGTCAAAATCGCCAAGGTGGAACACCATGGAGGTGTTTTCCCGACGAATCATCTGCATGACCTCTCCGGAACGATGGCGCAGTCCTTGATCTCCCACGAACGCCAACACCAGACCCGGTTCCGGTAGGAGCGTGTTGGAGTTTGCGGATCCGGTGTATTCAGCGATATCAGAACAGGACCCGGTATCTTGCGCAGCCTCCACAATCAGCAAGACCAGGAGCGACAGGGAGATGAGCCACATGGAAATGTATGCAATGACCGCCAGGCCTCTGCCAGCGTTCCTGTTCTCTTCTTGTCGCTGCCGTCCCATGGTGGTGCTTCAAATGCAGAAAAATCCCATTAATTTTATTACCATCGGACAGAAAGAATGCGTGACCGAGAGCAGGGCGACCAAAAAAAAAATTCACGGTCTGTTGGACAGCCACTCGGCCACGGCAGGGCAGATCACACTCTCCAATCTGGATCGGCCGATCCCTTCGTTGAATTCGAGCAGGAAAGACGGCACTTTGGCCACGGTTCTCATCTCGACATGGATGTCGTTGCCACCTCCTTGGAGCCAGCCAGCCTTGATGCCTTTCTTCCTCACGGAAACCACAAAGTCTGCGGTGTAATCCTTGCGACGCCTGCCATCATCGTCCAATACCACCAGTTCCCACCGTCCGTAGGTTGGATAATCTGATGGGAACGAGTGCACATCCAAGACAAACACCACGTTGTTGACACGGCGGTCTTGCACATACTTCAGGATCTTCTTTCTCCATTCGGTGTTCCTGCACCGGATGCGATTCATGTCGCATCTGTGTCTTGGCAGGTCGGTGTTCGCGAAGACTTTTGCTCTGCGATGATTGGAGATGCTCGCCTTTACACAATCTGCCGCGGTATGGGCCTTCCAGTCGCAAGGGTGTTCACCAGCACCAGGCAGGTGGGAAACCTGAGCGCAAGCAGCATGAGGCACGGTGAGCACCACGGTTCGATCGCCACCGTCCATGAGTGGTGGTGGTAGTAGTACTCACTCTCAGGCAGGGGTTCCGGGCTTTTGTGTTCTATCAACTCATAATTGCGGATTCTCCCAGGTTGGATTTAAGAAAGCATCAGAAGTAGGACTGACTGACGATGAAAGGCATCAGGAGTGCACAACATCCCAATCGATATCGAAGTGCGCCACTGCCCCCACTTCTGACCAGGACGACCGCGAGGGTGCCGGGAGCCGACAGCGAAAAGTCAGAACTTTTTGGTTTCGGTTATTATGGTGGCCGATACCCATATTATCCATATTATGGATACTACCGGCCTTACTACGGATATGGCTACGGCGGGGGCGGTGGATACCCCTACCCTTACTACAGTTATCCCTGGTGGGGCTACTGGTGGAACGCCAATGGCTATGGAACCGAGGATGGTCCAGGTGCCACGGTATTGACCAAGTCCTGGCCCCACGAAGGCGAAAAGCGACTGGAGACTCGGGGAGTGGTTACGAGGCAGGAAGCCAGGCAAGCCGCAGAATGGTTGAACATCGATGTCGATGAGGAAGTGGCTGGCGCCAACTCCGAGAGCAAGTTCCAGACCTGGTGGTATGCCATGCAGGTGGAAACCGAACACGGTTATAAGGGAGGACGCCAGACGAACGTGACAAACGACGACTTGGTTCTGACGGCCAAGATCACCTTGGCCCACCTGCGAGAGAGGAAAGACTACTATCATCGCCTCCACGAGGCGGGGGCGGAAAAGCATCGGGAAGGCATCGTAAAGGAACCGGGTCGCCGTGTGAGATTTAGAATGCCTACCGAAGAAGAAGCCCGAGGAGGGCCAGAGCCGTCGACGCACGGAATGAAGGGACTCTCCACCCTTAGGTATCCCCCGCGATATCACAGACGACAACCACCCCTCACCATCCGTTACTATTGATTCTTCTTTGGATGAGGAGGAGAAGGAAACTCTTTTTTTTTCTGTGTAATAAAAAAATACACCCGCCACATGGGTCCCGTCTGGGAGCACCTTCGACGAAAACAAAAAAAAAAGAGATAGGCTCTTTATCTTACTCTAATTCACGACCAATCTCCCCTCATGGATAAACCAGATGACGGCGAGGAGGAGGAGGAGGAGGAGAAACCCTGGTCGTCATTATCTCCTCCGGAAGAAGACGTTGATGTGATCGTGCTTCACGAACGCATGGAAGATATAGAGATCGGGGAGCAGCAGCAGCAGCAGCAGCAGCAGCAGCACATAGAGAAGGCGGTTAGTTTCAATCTCCCAGAAGATGACATACTAGACCGACCGGTGCGACGGATAACCGTTTTCGTGGTCGTGGGAACCGCCGTTCTCTTTGCCATTGCCTACGCGATAATCGTGCTGTTAGACACGAAGCTGAACACTGCATTAGATCTGCTGATCGCTCTCAGTTTCTCTCTGACGGCGCTGGTCACCTTCTGCATCATGAGATGTCTATCGACTAGAGCAAGACGGAACAGGATCCGTAAGAGTAAGATGACGTGCGTACGGATGCAGAAGGTCACCGCGCAGGCACCCGCCACAACAACAACAACAACAACACCCAACGACGATGACAAAAAATCGCCACCACCACCGTTACTCCAAGGGGCTTCCACCGAAGATTCAGGAGCGACGAAGAAAACGCCAGGCAGCGGTCAGAAAACAAAGAAGAAGAAGAAGAAGCCAGAATGTCGACGTGACAAGATCCTAGACAAAAACACCGACAAGTTGGCGTAAGGTGGTAGAAAAATTTTTTTTGTTTGGTCACAAAGTCTGCGCTTGATCCATGGACGTTTTGCGTGTGTGTCAGTTTTGAGTGTCGTGACCCCATGAGAGAACTAATATCAGACACGCGCTAACGCTATCCAAGCAGAGAAAAAAAACCTCCTCTGTCGTGCACGACCGCCTATCACGGGTCGTCGTAGCGCTCCATTTCAGACAAGAGCGAATAGGCAAGTGTCGACATACAATCCGTGAGCTGTCTCCGCAGTTCAACAAGCAAGCCAGACCTTACAACAACAACAACAACAACAACAACACCGATGGCAACCAAGGGGTATCCATCGTACTATGCCTACGCCCCTCCAACGGCTGTCGGTCCTGGTGGAAAACCCGTCTACGGCAGCTATGGAAACACGCAACGAGTCGGGGCCAAAGGCCTTCCTCCTCAGACACCTGGATTTGTGACGCCACAGATGCAACCCAGAGAGAAGGTGTCGGTCTGGGCGGTCTGGTGGAATGAGTTCTGGGGATCGCTGTTCTTTGCTCTCGTTGGGAGGCTGTTCGTGGGTGTCGTTGGCGGCAGCGTTGCCGCGAGCGCCGGTCTGGGTCTGCTCGGAAACGCGTTCACCAACGCGTTTGCTTTCTTCGCGGCCTCTGTGCTATTTGGATCGGTGTCGGGCGGTCACTTCAATCCAGCCATCACTCTCGCCGTCTGGATGATCGAATTCGCCACCTACTACATCTTCGGGTACAGGCGGTTTGGCGTGTTCCGCGCCGCCGACACCGCCACCAAAAAACCGATCCAATCCAGAGAACTGCGGTGGTACGCGGTGTGGTATCCGCTGCTCTACCCCCTGTTGCAGTTCGCTGCCTTCCTGATCGCAGCCCTGCTAATCTGGGGGATCCTACCGGGAGGATCCCGCAGCGCTCCCATCGAGCTCGGCATTCCGTTCAAGGGTCCGATCACTGGCAACAACGGAAAGATCTTTGGTGCCGAAATCATTTTCTCCTTCCTGTTGATTGGAGGCTTTGTGATCCTCGGGAAGCTGTTCGGATCGAGTTCCATGATGTGGCAAGCGACCCGATCCATAGTTTTCGGTTTCTGGTTCTTTGTGCTGATCCTGGCCTTCGCTGGTTTCGCCGGCGGAGTCGGAAATCCTGGGCTTTGGCTGGCCTTCGCCATCGTTTCCGGCCGTTACACCCACTGGTGGATTTTCCTGTTCCCATCGCTCATCTCAGCCATCCTGGTGGCCTTCTTCTGCTGGATCCACTGGTGGATCGGACACATCCCTACAAGAACCCTCTTGAGTGGTTTCAGAGGCGGGAAGTACGAGATCACACTCAATAATATGCCACCCGGAGCCGTTGTCTACGGAGGGCAGGGAAAGGCAGCACAGAGTATGTACAACTACGCGTTGTAAAACCACGACATCATCATCATCATCATCATTATTATACTCTCAAGACCTCACACGCCCAAAACCAACCACAACAACTCATTTCCGTCTGTTTTACCCCCTCACTACCCATTGCACAAAATTTTTACGCTTCCGCACGAGGGACCCACCCCTCCAGTCAGCCGCCCTGGAGACCCGTTTTCGTTGTTGTTGTTTTTCTCCACATTTCTAAATCCTTTTTTTTAATATCTCTAAAAGAACCCAAACAAGATTTTTTTGTCTCTCTCTCTCATGGAAGTCATAAGGGACCCCACAAAAGCCTCCACAGATGAGGTCCCACAACCCACCCCACCGCGAACGCAGGCATCGCAATGGTGAGTAGGTGTCCCATAGTTTGCAGGACACGGTGTAACCTTGGCGAATCTGCGCAGGCATAAAGAGATTGTTTGTTGATGGTGTGGAGGAGTTTTTATGAAGAAAATGGAAAAACAAACAACGTGGGGGCAGAAAAAAACTCCCACAACACACAGAGAGAGAGAGAGAGAGAAGAAAAACGGAGGCTTGTTGTTCCGTTTCGCTCCCGTTTTAATACACTTCGGCGTATTCGACGCCCAGGGTCATCCACACCCTGTATTTTTTCTTGCTTTCGACGAGTTTCTCCCGCGCCTTCGCGCCGGCCTTGGTCGTGAGATCCATGCCATCGCACATCTCAGCCGCGTTGGTCCAGATGGTTTCCAGGTCGTCTCCCGATGTTTCGCCTTCCACCGTGGAGCGTGTTATCCGAATCTCCAGATCCATGAGATCTCGCATTTTGATGTTCTTGGCCCAGTCTTCGCGCAGTAAATTCTTGTGGTGTTCGATGTCTTCGTTGGCCACCTGGTACAGACCGTTCTTGTCGGGGGCATCCATCTTGAAGTCGAGTCCGTGGATTCGCTTTTTTTCGGCATGGATCTGGTGCATGATGGGATGGTCGCTGGCGACCATGCTCAGGGTGTCGGGTTGTCTCGGGTGCGCCGAGATGCCGCGGCCCAGATTGCCGGGCGTCCAGATGGGTTCGTTGTTGTCTTCCCGGTGGCCATACGAACTCAGGATCGACCTCTCCAAGGTCTCGGGAGGGATCAAAACCCTCACCGGAGCCGACGATTTGATGGCCTGGCCAGAACGCAGGGTGAAGGTCACCGGTTCCTGCGAGGTCACGGTGTACTTTGCCGTGGGCAGCTTGTTGCCGCCACCGGACTTGCCGGATGCGTGGAGATCAGGCAGCACCAGACGGAAGCCTAATTGGAAAGGGAAGTTGTGTGCCGCCTGCACGACCTCGAGGCCTCCTACGCGTTGCTTGCTCTTGGACAGTTGATTTTTCCATGGTGCGCTCTCGAGCAGCTTCGACAGTTTAAGGGTCCACACCCGCGAGGCAGTCGAGAGTTCTGTCAGGCTGGCCGCATGGGAAAACTCGATTTCCAACATCTTCCACTCCACGGGACCGGTTGGCGAATGCATGGCGGCTCCTGGTGCCACCGTCGCAACAAAACCCTCGCCCAGAGGACCGGGGTGCATGATGCCGTTCATCATCGGAGCGGCCGTGGTGACGTACTGAGCCTCGACCTCATGCAGTGGTGGAACTCCTGGTTCCATGGGCGCTTGTCCCGGCACTGCGGTCGCCTGGGCCTCGCCGCGAGCCGGTCCGATTCTCAGGTGTTCCTGGCGCGCCTGCTGATGCCCGTAGGTCAGCTCGTCTCCTTGTTGCAGCTCGAAATGATATCCTTCGTCGCCATCACAGTCAGGGCCAGAGGGTCCCGAATCAGCCATTTCTGTGTCTGGTACTTGTTCCCTTTCGACAGCGGTTGTGCTTATTCGAAGCAGAGCGTTCCTTTTTGCTTTCGAATTTCGGTGAGAGAGAGAGGGTCCACGAATAGGCAACAACACCCCCAGGGTGTGTAACGACAACTTTGGGTGCAGTCTCTCGCTGGCTGGCTGGCTGTATAATACAGTCATGTGGGATTCACGCAAAAGTATGAGGTGCGGTCAAAAAACACACACACACAGCGGTAGCTTTCTTGTTTGGTTATTACTACTACTACTACTACTACTACTACTACTATTACTGTGTACACAAGGCGAACTGGTTACATCAGATTTCCCTGTACATCCGGTTGTCTCCATGCAGGAGGCCACCGCGAGAAAATCCTGGTCATGAGCGCCCTCTCCAGAGCCAGCGTGTCCCGGGTCCTATCTACAAATTTGGATCCCGTCCACCGGAGGTTGGTCAGGCTTCGCAATGCCGAAGCCGTCTGCAGCCGGATGCGATGTAGGTGCTCCTTCCTGGTCCAACGGGTGGGGAACATCTCCTGCTGCATGGCCATGCGAGAGGCCACAAGCTTAGCAAAGGCTCCGCGGCTGAGTCGGTCTCGCTGGAGATTATCCACTCCAGCGGTGAGCACGTTGCGCATGTGGTCGGATCTGGCCCCGTGCAACACCCTTCCCACATCTGTCATGGTGTCCACGGCGGCTTGAATCCCTGACACCACGGTGGAGTCCAGGGGAACGCGGCCAGAGTGTTCTGGACGCAGCGCCCACTCTCTCCGCCGCTGGTATTTCACTCGCGGGGGCGTGATGATCTCCATCTCTCTGAGGGTGGTCGTGAGTTTCTGCAACCGCTCGAACATGACTCGCCTTTGAGTTTCGCTGAGTTGTGCCCCCGCCTCCACTCCTTCGACCCAGGTTCTCAGGGCGTCCTCCCAGGCAGACAAGGTGGTCGGCAAGGGGTCACGCCGCCGGGTCAGATCTTCGATGGCGCTAGCGGTGTCTCGGATCCCTTCCTGGATCTCGATCAGATCCTCGGATGCTCGTCGCGCCCGCGCTCCGAAATCCTCCAACATCTGATGGAACACTTGGTTCATGAGGTTCAATGTGTCTAAGTTGGCTTGCTGTCCACTCACGCGGCTCCGTTTTGCTGCCGAGGGGAGCGGGGACCAGTAGATCCATATGGATCTGAGATCTTCCATCACGGTTCTGAGATCTTCGGCACCCGGCTGTGCCAGATCTGGCGGAGGCTTGGGATCCGCCACCAGAAGCACGCCGGTGCTTCGGTCGGTCCTCCCCAACACGATGCTCTTCCACAGCTCCATGGCTGTCATGGGTGGCCTGCTTGCGCCGGGAGCAGCAGTGGGTTCCACGCTGCTTCGGAATCGAGGAGAATCCTCCTCCCCCTCCTGGAATTCCCGGCTGTCCAAAATCAGAGCCACCAGATATGCCATGCAGACAAAGGCGGTGCGAGCCACCGCCATGTCGCTGACAGAGGGATCGCTCATGATGGTTTCCTGCACCGTCTCCACCACGTCGATCTTTGTGCGCGGTGTTCCGGGTCTGACTATCGCCTCGGTCCTAAACTGGCCGAGGGGGATCAGAAATCTGGCGCATCTCTGGATCTGCTGGAACACTTTGTTGAGGAAGCTCGGGTCGGTTATCTTGTCGATCCAGGCGGCATCTCCGGCGTGTTTGGTGAACCCCATCACCAGCTGCTTGGCGGTCCGTAGGGTCGCCTCGCTCTCGTCCGCTTCGGTGATGATCTCGCGAGCCTCCCTCGCCCTTCTCATGATTCTCTTGGCGGCACGGATGGAATCCCTGTTGCGTTCCAAGAGCCTCAGGGATCCCTCGGCCCTTTCCAGGGTAGACTGCAACCTAGCGGCTTCCTGTTCCAACTGGGGAACACGCTTCAGGCGCATCTCCTCCAGATCACGTATCCGTCTCATCTGGCGTTGGACGTCCAAACGTCGCACCACGATGTCTTCCAGTCGCGCTTCATCGTAGAGGCGTACCACCGGCGTGTTGGTGAATCCAGACAGCAACGTGATGAACTGGTAGTCGGGGTTGTTCTCCAGAATCTTCTGTTTGTTAAACTCCAGGTCTTGCCATTTGGCGCTGAAGGGGTTGGGATCGTCGTCGTACATGGTTCCATCTTCTCGAGGTATGTCATCCGCCTGGTCCCGCAGCTGCTTGACCTCGAACGAGCTCTGCCCCAGCCCCACGCCCACAGCAGACCAAGCACCACCACCACCACCACCATCCTCGTCGTCGTCGTCACCAGGACCTTTTCTCCAATCTGAAATACTCGTCGTCGTCGAATCCAACATGCCCGTGGCTGGATACTGCGTGGCAGCCTCCTTCCCTAGCGACCTGTTGCTTCTGGGACGGCGGCGAGCCTGCTTTTCGAACAGGAAGATCACGTCGTCGTCATCATCATCATCATCGTATTTTTCTTCCCTCCGCGAGGCAGGATGGTAAAATTGCTGCCAATGGTTCGGGTCCCTTCGGAAGCACTTGGATCCGTGTCTACACATCGCTCGTTGGCCTCGGGGGAAATAAGGCGATTCTATACGATGAGGCTCCGTGTCCAGACAGGAGGGGATGGCGGTGCGTCCAAGCGATGGCGCGGCCTTTCTTCTTTTAGGCTTCCCCTGAAGCATGGGAGGCGTGGTCCCATTGGTTCCGATTGTTGTTGTTGTTGTTTCGATGCGACCGTTGGTGTCTCTGACGACTCCTAGCGCCCGGTTGCGCTGTCTGATGCAATCGTAGTTTGCTGGTTTACCTCCCCTTTTCCTTTTTTCTGCGCGGTCGGCGTACGAAGGCGGTCCTTCATCGTAGTCATCATCGTAATGATCGTATGAGGCGGCATCGTAGTATGCGTATTCTTCTGCGTTGCTCAGACCCAGTTCCATGTTGGTGAGATTCCTGGAAAGCCGGCGCACGAAATCTCTCTTGACCACACCGTTCATAGTGGCGGTCTTCCTCTGGTCGATGCGTGCCCTTTCTTACATCAAAGTCAGTTTGCTCATCAAAAAAGAATATGCAAGAGGGAAAAAGGGAGGGTGGTTTTTTTATTGTTGTTTTTCCAGAAAAGGGAAGACGTCCACCACACACACACACACACACACACACACACACACACACACACACAAATTGTCTTCTTTCCGCTGGAGAGAGAGAAAGAGAGAAATTTTTTCCCTCTCCTCAGGGTACTGCATCGCCAAAGTCGGCCTCGGCTATGTGGAAGGTGGGACCCCCTCCCCTGTACTCCACACGCTGCATCTTTGAGTCCACAAACTTGACGTCGAAGTCTCGTTTCACGTGATGCAGGTCTCTCGAATCCTTGCTGATCGCCGAGTAGACGTCGTTGTTGAGCGAGGTGAACTCGAACTTCCCGGTCTTGCAGATGATGTAGGAAGGAACGTGATCGTTCAACCCCCGGCGGGCCGAACCGACCCAACCTTCCATGTTTTTCCAGGCCTTGCTGCCTTTGACAGGAATCAAGAGGATGATGGTGGTGCCAGGGTTCGCTTTACGGATGTCCTTCTCTGCGTCACCGGACAAAAAATCCACAGCAACGGCTTCCATCTCCTCGCGCAGGTTAAATTGGCCCCGCTCTTTCACAGTGGTGGTGGTGGTGGTGGTGGCCGATTGTTTCTTCTTTGTCTTGCTGCTGGTGCTGCGTCTTGGCGCCAACACCGAGCGACTCTTGTCGAGAGCCAACATCTTGCCTCCGATTCTTTGGGTGGTACGTTGGTAGACACGGGGCCGGTTCTTAAACGTCTCGGTCACCACCTTTCCACGGGGACCGCCGCCGTTGGATTCTTCCCAGATTTTGTCGAAGCGGTCGACGACGCGTCCCCGATGGAGCAGCTTCATCTCGAGTCCCGTCTCCTTTGCCATGAGGTTTTCCAGGCTTGCGATCAAGATATTAACCAGGTTGTTCACATACTTCGGTTGCTCGACCGGCTGTCTCATCAAACCCTGCGCCAGACGATCCACCACCCAGGTCATCCACAAGCGCAGCGCCTTGATCGCGAGGTAGCCTTCGTTCTTGCCGAGTTTTTCGAGGCGAGGCACGACTCTTCGCATGTGATCCTGAGCAATCCGCTCCATTCGCCGACGCAGTTTCATCCGCCGCTGCTCGGACTTTGGTTCCTCCTCCACCATGAGTCCGGCAAGGGTGTGTGCTATGATGGCTTCGGCCTCGTGCGGCGTCGGTTCGCGTTTCGTCACCGCGACGATGGGAAAGAACGTTTCGGACTTGACAAAGGCGTCTCGTTTCCATCCCGTAAAACCGGGTTTATCGAACGTCCCCGTTTTATCGTCGAAGGAGATGTTTTCGTCGTAACGGAGCGTGTCTCGCATCGTTGGGAACTTCCTCTGCATGAGCGTGCGGTAGAGCATAACCTCGACCGCCTGTCGGGTGGTTCCATATTTGGCGAATGTCGTGCGCGGCGGCCACCGGCTCGGCACCTCCGGAATGTATCTTATCGCTTCTATGAAATACCAAGCGGACAAAAAGAGCTGGAGTTCGGTGTTCTTTTGCTCAGTTTTCCAAGGCTTTGCTTTCGTCATAACCGTGGTCTTCTCCAGCGCCTCTTTCTCCAGCATCTGAGCGACGTTCCTGGCCGACACCCACACCTCGTCCTCCTGCGAATCTACGTGGTGGCGGGCCACACCGACGAGGGCCCCGATCGGATCTCCTTCTTTAGGCAGGTTGCGGGCTTCCGAGGGTTTGTAACGCGGCGGCGGCGAAGCAGAGCCGCCGCTCCTGCCCCTCCTGGCGGGGCGACAGGGTGCCCGGTGGATGCCCCGCATGATGGGAGGTGGTCCACCACCGTCACCGTCGTCAGACTCGATGCCGGACGTCACGTCTTGGAGATTGCCGACGTAGGCCTTGGTGTGGGCCATCACGGCCTCTCCCCGTTTCTTGTCTTCGGTGTGACGCAAAAACTCAGTGACCACTCGGGCGCAATGGTCCTCGGTGAAGTTGTCACGGCCTCGCTCGAACTCCTTTTCCGCCGTGGTGATCACCTCCTCCAGGAAATCCTCGGCGAGGGTCTCGTGGTTCCCTCTGTCTTCGCTGTCGATTTCCAGGGCCATATTCTGGGCGGCCGTGATCAAATCCGATGGATGCGAGAGGTTCTGCTCGGCCACAAACCGACGGTCGTCTTTGTGGACTAGTCCAGTGCCCACGCAAGACACTTTGGCATCTTTTCCGACCTTGCTGCGTACGGCAGGATGGTTGCTAGCGTTCAGGCCTGCAATAAGACCTTCCCTATGGCTGTAGATGTCGTCGTCGTCTTCTGGCTCCTCGCTCTCCGTCACCCCCCTGGAGCCATTGCAGAGGCCAGAGTCAGAGGAGAGGTAGTATTTGCTGTCGTCGCCCCTCTCTACTTGATGGTCCTGGCCTTCGACCCACCCATCGCGGATCAGATATTGGCCAAAGGACTCGCCTGATCGCTTCTCTTTCAAAAACGACTCGACAGCGATCTCGGCCTCTTGTTCCTCGAAATTGTACTCGGAAATGCCCTCTTGCACCAGTTTTTGCTCCCGGTCTTCGGCAGCACTCATTTTTCGGGGGTGGAAATTTTTTTTTGTTTTCGTCTGTTTGATTTTTTTCTGTTGACGATGATGCGGTGGGCGCGAATGCGGTTCGTGGCGCCACCTCCAGGTAAAATAGCGTTTTCCCACGCAGTTGTTGTTGCTGTTCTCATTCTTGCCATTTATGAAAGACGTACACAAAAACACGCCCTTGAAGCGGAGAAGATTTTTTTTTGTTGTGGAAAAAAATTTTTTTTTTCACCCGGGGCGCCACTTCATCGATCGAGCACACGCACACGCAAAAAAAAACCGCACGCTGAAGACCACAAAAAACAAAAACAAAAAATTTTCCCCTCTTCCATGGATGACCCAAATCACGAAAAAAAGAAGAAGAGGAAGAAGAAAAAGCCTTCCACCGTCATCTCCGCGGCGGAGATGGAGTTTAGGGACGACATCGTGTTCTACTTAAATGTCCCGCAGAAGCCCTCAGAAACCGAAGAGGAAAAGAACCACCGAATCAACGTTGCACACAAGTCGCAGAAATACGTACCGGCCAGAACTGCGTTCCGTATCAGGAGGTATCCTGTGTGCACCTCGGCCTACGCGCACGACCACGGCGATGATGATGGTGAGCCGAAGAAGCCACGTGGCGATGCCGACGAACTGTTCCACTGGACCACCATGCATCACAGGCTGGCCTACATCTACGGAGTCCACATTCTGGAACTGACTCGCCTCTTTAAGCCGAGGTCGATCCCTGACACCATCATGCAAAAAATCGTGGTGTCTCTGGGAGGAGAAGCCACCCTAGATCTGGTCTTCCCCGAGATCAGTAGGTCGGAATTCTCCGAAATGATCAATGATGTGTATGGTGGTGGTGGTGGTACAGCAGAAGGAGACGCCACCGACCACGCCCACAAGAAGGCCGAAGAAGCCCGGAAGAAGGAAATCACAGCGATGGTCGGCAGCCGCACCAAGGGGCTGCATGGCAGGAATAGGATCGTGCCCGTCTGGTTTCTCATGTGGGCCCTATGTCCGCAATACGTCAGACGCGAGTTCTTCAAGTTCAACAGCCGGTGGAGCGTATGCACCCAGATCCTCACGGCGATGCAAGGGAAGGCGAACGGTAGCTCCATATTCGCCGACCAGGAGTTGCTGGACCAATCCCGTCTCCTCAATCGGTCGATGGAAATCGAAGGCGGGCGTTTAGACATGACAGTGATGGAGTGTAGGACCAACGATGTACTAGGCATGCAGCTGGCGTGTCGCAGCCTCTACCAACCCCCTTTCCGCGTGTGGCAAACACGATCGCATCGGAGACCTGGAGGCGAGAAAGACAGACGCGAAGCCGAAGAGGCGGAAGAAGAATTTCTACCGGCCACCACCCCCACCACCACCACCACCAAAGGAAAAAGAAGCAGACCCTTGTCTGCGTCGGCGGTTTCCCTCGACGTCAGGATAGACAATCTCGAATCCGATCTCGACCTGGAAACGTATATATTGCACCGGGACGCGTCTCGTGTGAAGGCCAAGATGCGCCAGCTGGAAAGGAGCATGCGGTGGCTATTACAAAGTAGTGTGGGCGTCCCTTCGCCACCCTGTTCCCCGTTTTCGTACCTTGCAGCGGATGACGACGACACTGACGACGAGGAAGATGATTTTTCTTCATCACCATCATCATCCTCTGATGATGATGATGCCGGCGACTGCGGAGAATCCTCTTCTTCTGACGGCGAATCGGCTTTCCCCTTCGTACCGCCGGAACTGCCCATCGACTCGGAGAGGAAGCAAAGGAAGAAGAAGAAGAAGAAGAAGAATAATAAAAAGCGCAAGAGGAAAATCTCTCCTAGACACATGGTGATGATGCAACGGATGCCAGTCAGTGAGACCGTGAAGAAGACGAAGAAGAAGAAGAAGAGGGAAGCCAAGCGTGCGAGGAAGGACTGAGGGGAGCGCTATTTTTTTGGACCCTGTTTCTTTTTGTGGTTTAAATATGAATGTGTTGAGGTCTTTTCCCCTTACAACAGCAGCAGCAGCAGCCGAAGTCCCTGTGTGCTTCCCCCCACCTCTGGTCAGCGCATCACACCATGGCCGACGTAGAGATAGTTGTGCCACTCGATGACGACCCAGGCATCTTCGCCAGCCTGGCACTCCCTGGAAATCCTCTGGCAGGAGCCGTCTACGCCGGCAACCACCTGCTATGGAAGGCCAAAGACATGGAAGATGACCCCATCATGGCGTCGATACAGCCGCAGTTGGGCTTCTCAGGCAGCAGGCTTACCCTGCCTGGGGCCAACTTCGAAGAGCAAAGGAAGGCAGCCATGCACGCCTACCAGGCGTCGGAATCTCTTTCTGGACTAGCCCAGGGCATGCCTGCCGAACTGATGTGGTACTCAGGTCACTCTTTGGACCGAGGCACCAACGACTACTTTGGTCTGACGAAGATCTCCGGCGCCCCCATCACCGTGGAAGAGTATAGAGGAGAGACCGCCTCGGTGCTGCTGAGCACGGCAAAGAAAGTCCAAGAGGCCGCTGAAAAGACGAGGGAAGACGCTGCCGCGATTGCCAAGGTTCTAGCGCGGTCTCCGTGGATCGAACTTTCGGAAAGCGAGGACGATTACGTCGAGATGCGGGAAGTGCTGGCTGAAAGCCTCCAGACAATGGACGAGGACGTCAAAGCATTCGACGCCGAAGTCTCTGAAACAGAAGTCACGGCGCTCCGAGCCGAAGTTGCCTCGCTGAAGGAACAACTTCAGCAGGCCAAGAAGACGATAAACGAATCGCCGGTCATCACCGATACGCAGGTCGAAGCCTACAGCGAAAATGTCAGCAAGTACACCGAAAAGATCGCGGAGCTGAACAAAAAACTCCGAGAGTGGGAAAAGTCCGAGGCTCGCCTGGTTGAGAAAATAAGAAAACTGGAAGACGATCTTCGTCTCAAGAGCAAAGACCTGAACCACGCCATCGAACGCAACAAGGACCTTTCCGATAGATTCAACGAGTTCCGACTGGAATCCAAGCGGAAGCTGAAGGAAGTACGGGAGAAGAACGTCAATCGTATCGCAGAGGCGGCCGGCGAACCCGACGACGACCAGGTGGCCGAGCTGACACGACTCCTGGAGGACTGCGAGGCCATGCTCGATCGCATGGGCGAGGAACGCGCGATCAAGCAGAAGATCGCCGAAACAGAACGAAAGATGAAAAAGGTGCAAAAGCAGCTGGACGATGAGAAAAAGAAAGGCAGGCAGAAAGATGCGAACCTCTCAGAACTTCGTGCCCAGAACGCCACACTCAAAGGTGTGATAAATGAGGACGCGCGATTGGACAAAATTGTCAGTAAGACAGAAGAAGTCATCAAACAGGACCTGGTCGAGGAAGTTGTTCAAGAACGCACCCAGAGAGGCATACGAGCGACCACGCCAGGGCAACAAAAGCGCGAACGGCGAGACGCACAACAGGACAAAACCCTAGACACTCGTGTGGCCGCGAACCAGAGGAAAATCACCGCGATCAAGGCGCGCCGTGATCGAAACAGGGAGAAGGGTGGTCCTGTTAAAGTACCGCGTCTTCCCAAGATACTCCCAGGAACCATGGACGAGGCAATACGATCTGTGTTCAATCTGGATTCCCGGCTGCGAAACATAACGCTGAGGGACGAAGACATCGGATCCGACCCCAACAAGATCGCTCTGTGGTCTCTGATTTTTGACGCGACGGGCGACGACACCGAGTTTCGGAAAAAGGATCCGACCCACACGCACAACGAAGGTCATAACATTGGAGAACCTGTCTATCCTATAAAACCCAAGATCAGTGGTATAAGGGACACAGCTCCCATGCTGTTTTACGCCCCCGGAGGGGAAGCGAGACTGCACATCGCGGTCCCCGGTCGTTTCTTCCCCAAAGGTGCCACGCCTGGTGGATTGAAGGGCAAACAACACGCTCTGGCTGGATGGGCGGTGTACGTGAAAATCACGTACGACGACAAAGAGATATACTTTTTCTTCAACGTGCAGATCACGCAGCGACTCTCGCCCGAGAAACGCCCTGACCAATTCGAACCTCTCAGTTGGGGTCTGCAGTTGCGAAAGGACGGAATCTACACCTCCTTCAAAAAGTTCCCGCTTCTGGCAACCGCCCAAGTCGCCTACTCGGGACAACAAGACGAAATACGCGAGGCTCTCGAAGTTTCGGATCGTTGGAGCGAAGTGAAAGCGCACGTGACCCGTGTCTATCTCACCAGCAAGTCTGCCATTGGAGATTGGAGCAATAAACGCGCAGAAACTACCGAGAAGACAGAGGAAGAGGAAGGCGAACAATACCAACAAGTGGCAACGGATCTGCAAGAGTGGCTGAAGCAGAGAGCTAAAAATGGACAAGTTTCTTATGTCCAAGACACAAACATCACAGGAACTGCATGGGAAGAGGAAGCAATCCCTGTCCTACAGGACAAGCTTCCGGCTTCGCTTCCCAATTCGAACGCAGGGGATCGGTCCTGGTGGTGAGATGGTCAGCCGTCGTCTGTGTGTGTGTATCTCGCCGCTTCTCCGCCGGATAAATAAACCTTTTGTAGCATAATACGAGAGTCGTTTCTGGACTGTATCATCATAGGAGAGAACTTTTTCGCCCCCAAAAACAGCTCATGTGTGTATAGTGGCACAGAGCATCATCACCAAAGAAAAAACTGGAAAAGGACCAAGGCCCTTTTTCTCCTAAAAAACACACGATCTCCCATGGCGAAGCGAGTCACTCTGGGGCGCCGCAGCGCCGTGGTGACGGTTCTCTTCTGGGGACTCGTCATCGTGGGCATCATCATCTTCCTGGCAGCCCTCATCATTGGCTTGGTGTTTGTAGGACGCAAAGATCCCGTGTTCGCTCACTTTCTATACTGGTGGTTGCTCAGCTTCCACTACGTGGCATGGGGATACAACTTTGCCATGCTCTTCGGCACGGTCTTACTAAAGAGGGCAGGAGGGTTCCTGGAGCAGGCCCTCATCCTAGCCATCCTGTACCTGCTGGCGCTCATATTTGACATCCTGGCGGGGATCTTCTATGGAATCATTGGTTTCGAGGCCTGCGCCGGCAAGAACCAGGACCAGGTAGAAGCGGGCATCTGCGACAACGAACAGTGGATCGTATGGGTTCTCTGGATCCTCATCATCATACTCATCATACACGCGGCAGTGGGCGTGATCGCAGCTGTGTTGGACCGTTTCATGCGGCGATCCCCATCGGGCGGAGAGGAAAGCCTGGGCGAACCGGCCGTTCAAGGGGTCGACATAGAAGGGCGAAGATTCTCCTCCCAAGCACCAACAGCCATCTTTTCCAGCGCCCCAGTTCCACCATCACAGCATCTACCGACGCCGGCCACCGTGGTCTACGCTTCCGCAGCACCACCAGCGAACGCACGACATGTGATTCTCGCCCCGGCAAATCAAAGGAACGGCACCGCCGATTATACGTACGCCTACAAATCAGAACGCAAGCACGACTGAGAGAGAGAGACGGGGGACGTGAGGTGTGTGAGCGAGAGACAATAAAAATGCTCTTTGGTTGTTTTTTTTTTCTGTAAATCCGTGAAGTCCCAAAAAAATTTTTCTCGCCCACGAAGCCCAAAGACGAAAATGATTTTCGTCCTCGCCCCGAAGCCCGAGGACGAAAATT
>SDBT01004941.1_pt1 | contig 22514 bp, 18 predicted proteins | sample 2277101 | NCBI WGS metagenome assembly SDBT01 (sample SAMN10404973, study PRJNA504765) | marine sediment metagenome | isolation source: marine sediment core GS10_PC15, 103 cmbsf | place: Arctic Ocean: Southern Knipovich Ridge | collected 2010 | reverse complement strand
TCCCTCAATGTTGGAGTTAATGGTTTCAGGAGACATAGTAAATAATTGAGGTTGTTTCAAGGCTGCTTTAACATAATCAGCTTTTATTACTCCAATAAGCTTAGCTGCTCCCTCAATGTTGGAGTTAATGGTTTCAGGAGATTGGTAAAATAATTGAGGTTGTTTCAAGGCTACTTTAACATAATCAGCTTTTTTTACTCCAACAAGCTCAGCTGCTCCCTCAATGTTGGAGTTAATGGTTTCAGGAGATTGGTAAAATAATTGAGGTTGTTTCAAGGCTGCTTTAACATAATCAGCTTTTATTACTCCAATAAGCTTAGCTGCTCCCTCAATGTTGGAGTTAATGGTTTCAGGAGCTCGGTAAAATAATGAAGGATGTTTCAAGGCTACTTTAACATAATCAGCTTTTATTACTCCAATAAGCTTAGCTGCTCCCTCAATGTTGGAGTTAATGGTTTCAGGAGCTCGGTAAAATAATGAAGGTTGTTTCAAGGCTACTTTAACATAATCAGCTTTTTTTACTCCAATAAGCTTAGCTGCTCCCTCAATGTTGGAGTTAATGGTTTCAGGAGATTGGTAAAATAATGAAGGTTGTTTCAAGGCTGCTTTCTTCCAATCATGAGCGTTAAGAGAAAGATTATTCACATTTGCTCTGAACCTAACTGGCACAACTTCTCTCAATGTCTCCGGTAGATAACTAAGAATTCGACTATTGCTCACAATTTGATCAACTTCTTCTTGTGAGAATTCAATCACTACCGTATCACCACCTTCTTCATCTGCCTCAAAATCTATTGACATCTCAGAAAATACATCTTTAATTTGTTTGACTCTTTCTGCATTCTTGTTTACATCCTCGGCTTCAATAGTACCTGTTTTTCGATCATCGATATCAGATGTTGAATCATCAATACCAAAACTATCGGTATCTTCTAATCCTACATTTGGAATAGTTTCACTCATGGTGACGCCCTTATCGTTATATTCCTCTTCCAATTAATGCAATTACTATTCCTGCAACTGAAGAAACTGCTCCTATAATCCAAAACCTCATCGTTATCTTATATTCAGGCCAGCCAATCGCTTCAAAATGATGATGGATTGGAGTTGAGATAAAAACTTTTTTTCCGTTACGTAGTTTTTTCGACAAAATCTGAATTATTGTACATACTCCTTCAAATGTAAAAATTAAGGTAATTATCGGCAAAACAATCACCGAATTAGTTAAAAAAGCTACAACAGCCAAAGTCATACCCAAAGCCATTGAGCCAGTATCACCCATAAAAAATCGAGCAGGTGGAATATTGAACCATAAAAACGCAAAGAGCGCTCCCATTATGGTAGTACAAAATGCTGCTAGTTCCACCTTCCCCATAGTAAGGGCTATGACTGCAAAAGCTCCGTATGCAAAAGCAAATATTCCTCCTGCAAGACCATCTTCTCCATCTGTTTGATTGGCAGAAAATGCCATCCATATTAATACACATATAAATAGTGGCACGTACCACCAACCGATGATAAAGTCTCCCATGCCCGGGATGTGCAGTGAATTCCACTCAAGCTTTTCATAAAACCACCAAGCACCTATACTGGAGATAGCTACATAGATTGGAAGTTTGTATCTAAAACTAAAGCCTCCTCCTTTGGCACCTATTCCGCGTATATTTAGAAGGTCATCTATGGCGCCAACAATGCCAGTCGCAACTAATGCAAAAAGTGGAAGCCAAGTTGCACTTCGCTCTAAATTAAAAATCAATGTTAAAACTGCGGTTGTAACCCAGATTAGAATTCCAGCCATTGTCGGAGTTCCTGCTTTTTTCTCATGAAGTTTTGCAAAGACTGGAGCTTCTTTCTTATCTCGAATCCGTTTGCCGAGCTTATGTTTGTATAGGAAATTGGTAAAAAGTGGAGTCCAAATTAGCGCAATTAAAAATGACAGTATTGCCAGCCAAAGCATTCGAACTAAATCTGGTACTGAAAGTAATATAATCTCCATAGTTTCTCCTTAACGATATTTGAACACCCGCCTGCATAAGCTAAACATTGCGGACAGGCAGATCCTTTACGCGGATAAAGTCGTGATGAAACTGACTAAATCTGCAATAATCTATGTTTTTTCTTAATTCTTTAATCCGGTATTTATCTGTGTGAAAGATCTGCGTACTAATTACTTTTGAATCTTTTTCTTACTAAGCCAAAAATTGTCTTGTCTAACCAGATTCTTTTCTGGATCTATGCTTTCATGTAACAATTGTTTTACAACCTCTTCAAAATAGTTGTTGTTTTGAGAAGCTTTGACAAATACTAAATCTCCGCTTTCGACGACTCTGTCGATATCGGAAATTAATGAATCTCTATCTTTATAAGCCAAGGCATTCTCCTCGCCATGGCTCTTTAACATTATATCAGCATTTTGCCCCACAAACACACAAAGATCGACTTTATTTTTTGCGTATTTTGCAATTTCTATATGCGACTCTTTCTCTAAATCTCCAAGTTCATTCATGTTGCCTAAAATTGCGACTTTTCTTCCTTCGTGTTTTATCTCAAAAACCGTATCCAGAGCTGCTTTGACTGCAGCTGGGCTTGAGTTGTATGTGTCATCGAGTATTGTCATTCCATTTTTACCTGAGAGGATTTTCATCCGACCATTTACTGGTGAAAGTGAGTTGATGGCTTTTTCGATTTTCTTATTTTCAATTTTCAAATATTTCCCAACACCAATAGCTGCGAGCTGCGAGCTAATCATCGGTTTTCCAAGAAGTTTGTTGTGAATACTTAGCTTGTCTGGTCCACAGAATACAAAATACTTGTTACCATTTTTTGTAATATTTATGTTTGTTGTGAAGCAATCTGAATCTCTGTCTGATATAGAGTACATAAGACCATTCGCTACTTTATTTTGCTTAAAATACTCATCATCACCGTTGTAGATCTTTATATTTAAAGAATTCTGATTATCAAATATTTTTAACTTTTCTTGTTGCATCTTTTCAAGCGATGTAAAGTTTGCCATATGTGCAGGAGTCAAGGCTGTAACAATCGATATACTTGGTTCTACAAATTCCATAAAGTACTCCATGTCACCAGGCTTATCTACCCCCATCTCAAGTACTAGGTATTTTGGATACGAGGATTGGAAGGTTTTTATCCAAGCAAGAAAAAGAAATAGTGGCCAGAGAAATTTGTTTGGGAGTTTTTCGTACCCTAGAATTGTCAAAGGAAGGCCAATTTCTGTGTTCAAGTTTCCACTACTTGTCCTAACTTCATCACCATACTCCTCCTTTAAAACAGCATTAACAGCTTCTTTTGTGGAAGTTTTACCAACAGATCCAGTAATACCAATGATAAAAGGACGTCGCTCCATAAGGACCGTTTTAGCCAAATTTTTCAAAGCTTTATGCAGATTTTTTAATGCCCAGTTTTTCATATATGTTTATCTTACCAAACGTATATACCACACCCAATAAAACATTACAATGTTTTATTGGTAAATTCTACTACCTAATATTCAATTACTAAGATTGGAAACCAATTTATCGATTCGGCGGCAATCTATAGTAGAAATTTAACAGGTATGAAGCAATGTTGCCCCAAACAGGAGTTGCAGTATCTGAAGAGTAATTCCTGGCCTTTGGATTATCTAATTTAACCATTAAAACAAATCTAGGATCATCGATCGGAGCATACCCGATGAAAGAATGAATAAACTGATCTTCATAGTAGCCTCCTTCAGGATTGGAGATCTGAGCTGTTCCAGTTTTGCCACCGATGTTGAAGCCCTCCACTTTTGCCTTGCTTCCGTAACCGTTGTCAACTACAGATTGAAGCATCGCTCCCACCTTTTTTGATGTTTCGGATTGAATAATTCTATTACCTTCAGCTTTCTCAACTTGTTTTATCTCTCCACCTGGAAGATGTATCTCATCGACTAAATGCGGATAAATATATACTCCGTCATTGGCAATTGCGCTATATGCCACCATCATCTCGATGGCAGTGACTGCAATACCCTGTCCAAATGAGATGGTTGCTCTATGAATGTCGCGCCAATTCTTAACTTTTGGAACTGATCCCGCCGCTTCGCCATCCAAATCAATGTTGGTCCGGTCCAATATTCCGAAATCATTTATATACTCATACATTTTTTCCTTACCCAACTGTTCAGCCAGCCAGACCATCGCCACATTATCAGAATTCTCCATAACTTGTGTCATCGTTTGTTCACCATAGGCTTTATCGGTAGCAGTGTGAATTTCATATCCATCAACCGTTGTAAAATTGGTAAATGTCTCTTTTGTGTCTGGCTCTACTACTCCAGAATCGATAGCTGCAGCCATAATCAAAGTTTTAAAAACGCTGCCGGGTTCATATAAGTGACCTACGGATGGGTTTATAAAAATGCTCGGATTCTCGGAAGCATGAACCTTGAAGTTGTTAGGGTCAAAACTTGGATTGGACGCCATCGCTACGATTCCACCAGTTTTAATATCCATAACTATTACTTCTCCAGAATCAGCCTGATTATCTTTTATCGCAGTCGCCAAAGTCTTTTCAATGTAAAACTGAACAGACCTATCCAAAGTCAGAACATAGCTAGTGCCATCCTTCGTATCTTCTTCCTCAAGTAGCGTAATAATGCGACCTAGGGTATCTTTTTCTCCCGAAATCTTGCCAATACTCCCCTTAAGCTCATTGTCATAATGACCCTCAAACCCGTAGTTACCTTTTCCTTCAGCGTTCACAAACCCTAAAATATGAGAAGCTAAAGTCTTCTCGGGATAAAGCCTATCGTACTCGGGAATTAAAAATACACCCGCTATATCTTTTTCTTTAACAATTTCGGACTCTTCAAAACTTAGACCTTTTTTAAGGGGTGGAATATAGAGCTTGTCGTTATCTATCTTGTCATAAATCTCCAAAGAGTCGATTGCAAGCAAATTCGATAGATCCTTCGCTGTTCCTGTTTTGTCGATAACTTGGTTAGGCACCACCATAACAGCATAACTCTTTACATCAAAAGCAAGCGGATAGAGAGTTGCCTCATCTTCGATCTTGTCGTGAACATAGATCCTGCCACGTTGACCATGTTTTGTTTTCTCGAATCTGTGTTGATCTTCTGCTAAAGCAGTATAGTGATCGTGTTCAATCACCATTTTTTCAACCATTCTAACCAAAATAGAGCCCATTAAAAGGAGCACTATCACAACCAGTAGCCTTAGGCGTTTGGTGTAAATTCTTTCAGAATTCATATATTTAATTTCTTGCTAAATCTCGGTTAGAAGAAGTTATGTGCTCAACTCGAGAAATTGGTTCCAACTCTACTTTTTTGAACTCTTCGTCGATCGTGGAGAGAGCCTTTAGGCGAATTACTTCTGCATCCATTCTTTCAGTTTCAAGCTCTAACCTGGACTCTTCAGAGTTGAGTCCATTTATCTCGACTCCTTGGTTGGCCCCGGCAGTTGACATAGCTAAGTATACCATAGCTAAAACTGCAAACACTGCGACAGCAACAAACTTTATGGCATTTGGACCAATAATTAAATCCTTATTTATTGCACTTTTTCGAAATCCAGATTTTGTCTCATTTGAGTCAGTAATCGTAAGCAGTCTTCCCATATAATTCTCTCTTTCACAAACCCCTTCGCATTTTGGGGTTAATTTTATGTTTGTATTCGTTTAATAAATCAGCAGCCTTTTTTATTTTTGTTCGACATAGACTTTTTTTGTTTTTGATTTCTTGTTCCGACTCGCTTTATGCGAGGCGGACAACCTTTGCCCCTCCCTTGTCCTCCTCCGTGAGTTCACAAGTGAACCCTAGTACAAATGAGGTTTAGGAATTTTTGGCTGCTGATTTATTAAACGAATGTTAATGTGCAAATTTTGTATTTCGTTTATTGGTAACGAAACCCGTTTCGTCTGAGGTTTTACGTTAACCGTAACCGATTTCCGATACGAACATCATAACCGTAAGACGCTATTTATGTATTATATCCCTATCTCCGTTAATCCTTCCGCAATATCGTCGGACTTCTCTTCCATATCTTTTTTAAATTCTTTCCAACTTTCTTCTGGCCAAATTTCAAGTCGATTGAACATTCCAGTTACCACTGCTTTCGACTTAATGTTTGCGTATTCTTTTAGATAACCCGGAATATTTATCCTGCCTGCCCTATCAAGTTTTATATCCATCGCTCCGGCAAGCATAAGTCTTGCAAAGCTTCTGGCATTTTTCTGCGTGATCGGAAGTGCTGCTAGCTTTTCTGCCATTTTCTGCCACTCTTCATCGGTAAATACCCATAAACAGTGATCCAACCCCCTGGTCACAACGCAACCCGAAGCTAACTTTCCCCTGAACTTGACTGGGACAGAAAGTCTATTTTTTTCATCAATTGTGTGAGTGTACTCACCAATAAACATAAAATTCCTCAATCCCTCAGGCTCAGAAATGTTAAAGTATAGATTTTTTTGTTTTTGATGGATCGAAGTGTTTATACGTAATTTCGTATTTTCGACAGATTTGTATATTCGTGAAGAAGCGCTTTGCGCTCCCACTACTTCCCACTTCTTTCCACTACTCTACATATTAGACCCCTTTATTGCACCGGTCAACACAAAAACCCAGTTTTCCTGTGGATAACTTGCTCAAATAAATCGATATCAATATTTATTGTTTTGGAGAGCCAATAAAATATATAAAACATCAAAACGGTCTTGAACAAAATGTCGAGACCGTTTAACGTATTTATCTAGTCTAGTTCTATCTATTTTAACTTTTCCAATATTATCTTTGGCAAATCTACAATCTTCACTCTCTCTTGCTTCATCGTATCTCTGTCTCGAACCGTTACATCATCTTTTTTCAGAGAATCAAAGTCTACAGTTATACACCAAGGGGTACCTATCTCATCTTGTCGTCTGTAACGCTTTCCAACTGATCCGGATTCGTCGTAGTATGTTTCAATATTCTGATTCTTCAAAGTTTTTACTATCTCTTTGGCCATATCAGCCATTCCCTCTTTTTTCATCAAAGGGAATACTGCAACCTTGATCGGGGCAAGCTTTTTGTGCAAACGCAATGTAACTTCTCCATCTGCTCTGCCATCAGATCCATCTGACCTATCAAATGCATCAACTAAAAAAGCGAGTAAGGCTCTAGTTATTCCAAATGATGGTTCAACCACATATGGGATATACGGTTCTTTACCTTCTTCTTTAAACTTCAAATCTTCGCCGCTAAACTTTTCATGTTGTTTCAAGTCAAAATCAATTCTTTGTGCTATTCCCGCTAACTCCGATACTCCAAAAGGGAATTCGTATTCAATGTCAGAGGTACCAATCGAGTAGTGACTCAATTCATCTTTATCGTGCTCTCGTATAGAAAGATTCTCATCCTTAACACCCAAGTCAGTAAAGAACTTCTTGGTTTTATCTGTCCAATCTTTATAATGTTTTTGCGATGTTTGATTATTATTCTCAACAAAATACTCAATCTCAGCTTGTTCAAATTCCAAAGTACGAAAAATAAAGTTTCCGGGTGTGATCTCGTTTCGAAATGCTTTTCCGATTTGGGCGATACCAAAAGGAACTTTAACTCTTGTTGATTGGGTAACGTTTTTGAAATTTGTAAATATTCCCTGCGCAGTTTCCGGTCGCATGTAGGCCACCGAATCTTCTTCTTGAGTAGAACCGACAAATGTTTTAAACATCAGATTGAACTCTTTTGGCAAAGTCCAAATATCACCTTTTTCCCCACATTCATTGCAATCAACCAAATATCTTAGGGCAACTAATGCAACCAGACCAATGTATTGTTTCATTTTAAGTTCATTATTTAAGAACTTTATCGCCCCTGCTTCCTTCTTACTTTCATGATATTCATTCTCAAGTTTCTTTTCTAACGCCACAATATGTTTCAAATATTCTTCTCTTGTCTGTAAAGACCAGCCCTTATTCTTTAAATACTTCGAAAAGTTTTCTTTTTCTTCTTCTAATTTTTTAATCTTTTGAGTTCTGTTAGCTTCCTCATTCATCCAATTCGAAGCTACTTCAGCAGCAATTTGCCTTGAATTATCGATATCTTTTTTTGACAATAAATTATCTACTTTATATCTCTCATGACATTTCTTGCACTCTACCAAAGGATCAGAAAATGATGACAAGTGTCCACTCGCTTCCCATATTTTCGGGTTTTGGATTATTGCGGAGTCAACTCCAACCATGTCATCGCGCGATATTACAAACTTCTTCCACCATTCATTTTTAATATTGTTTTTTAGCGCAGTCCCAAGTGGTCCATAGTCAAAAATATTGGCAAATCCTCCGTAGATCTCACTCGCAGGAAAGATAAACCCTCTGCGTTTGCAAAGAGAGACGATCTCATCCATCGTGACTTTTTTCTTTTCACTCATGTTGGCCCTTCTGTCATCCCGGACTTGCCTGTCCGCCTTTGGTGGGATCCGGGATCCAGTCTTAGTATTTGTAATTAGTAATTCGTTAAAATTCGCTATTAGATTTGTAGTAATAATTTATCACTTTTCAGCCTTGAGAGCAACTTACTTCATCATCCTCTTACTTTTCAACTCTCTCTCAAGTATGTTTTTTATGTATAGATCCAAAATCTCTTCCGCTTCGGATTCGACCTCTTTTTCTAATTTGATGTTTGTAGCAACCTTTATATCTTTTTGTTCAATAATTCGAAATAATTTGATCACATCGTCAGAGATTTTTTTGCCGTGATGAAATTTAGTATTACAATCCGAACAGATTATCCCCCCTTCCGCCTGATCCCAAAAGTTTTCTTTTGAAACCAAATCTTTCTGGCAATGCACACATTTTCTAATCTCTGGTTTAAATCCTGAAGCCTCTATGATTTTTAACTCAAAAAAACGAAGCATTAGGTCTATGTCGTTGTCGTTTAAATACTCTAGTGCATCCAAAAATATCCGAAATACCTCTGGGTTTTTCTCGTCACTTTCTAAGAATTTATCTACAAGTTCTCCGAGGTAAAACGCTCGAGTAGTTTTCTTAAAATCGTTCTGAATATTTTCAAAAGACTTATTTGACTCTGCCCCAGTTACTATCTGAAAATTTTTCCCTTCATAGAGTTGAAAATTTACAAGCATAAAAGGTTCTAAGTGACCCAAAAGTCTTGCCTTGATCTTACGCGATCCTTTAGCTATGGCTGAGATCTTGCCAAATCTTTCAGTCAAAATCGTCAAAATCCGATCGGCTTCCCCGAAATTCTTTCTCTTCAATATTATCCCCAAAGTTTTTTGGGTCATATTATTTTTTCTTTGACCATTCTTTTACTTCTTGGCCTTGAAGAACTTTGTCTAGCATTTCTAATTCTTCGTATATACCCTCAATGAGTTTATATCTACTCGCCTCTTTTGTCGAAACCCATGCATGTTCTGTTAAGCTATCTTCCAACTCAACTTCACCCGAGACATAATCTGCATAATAACTTAATATAATTGTAGGTATACTATCTGGTCGAATAAAAGTAATGCTTGTCAAATATTTGATGTTGTCTATTTCAAGACCAACTTCTTCTCTAACTTCTCTACGAAGCAATTTTTCAGCTACATTGTACCAGTGGTGAGACGTGTCTTTGGGAAGCTTTTGATAATCATCCATCTCAAGCTTTCCTCCCGGAACTGTCCACTCGTTAGGCATGACCTTTTCGTTTGGAGACCTTTTTGCAATCAAATATTTACCATCCTTAACAATTATCGCCGTAGCGACAACATAATGAGCTTTTTCGGGCTTCATAATAACTCCCAACTAATCTGATTAGATACTTATTCGGATCGTTTTACCAAAATCTCTTCGACTTCTTTTAGGTGCTCTTGAGTATTTATTCCCAAAACTTCACTTTCTTCAGACACTGGAGATGAAATTATCCTCTTATCTTGATCTTTTGCGACTTTTATCATGTCGGTCAAATAATACTCTCCTTGTGCGTTTTCAGTATTAAGAGTTTTCAAATTTTCCCACAAAAACTTCGAATCAAATATGTAAAAACTTGGGTTGGACTCTTTTATTATCAACTGTTCTTCATTTGCATCTTTCTGTTCAACATTTTCGCAAATATTACCTTCTTTATCTCTTATTATTCTTCCAAATTGCCATTTCATCGGATCTTCAAATTTAACTGTAAGCATAGCAATTGCAGGTTTATTGTCCTGATACTTTTCAATTAATTTTTTAATAGTCTCCTTTTTATATGTTGCATGATCACCATAACAAACTAGCACTGCATCAGATTTTCCTTCTAGATTTTCTTGTGCCATCAGTACAGCATGACCGGTTCCAAGTTGCTGGGTTTGTAAGGCGTATTTTACCCTATCCTTGAAATAATCTTTTACGATTTCTTGCTTGTATCCGACTACGAGTGTAATGTCATCTATCCCGGAATTTTCAATGTCTTCTATCATATATTCAATAATCGGCTTTCCATTGACCTCAAACATAACCTTTGGGATCTCGGCTTCCCCCATTCGAGTACCTTTACCAGCTGCAAGAATAACTGCTGCGATCTTCATAACTTCTCCTTATATAATTTATCGATGCTAATATCATACCAAATACAGAAGCTACAACAAACTTTTTTGTTTTAAATAGAACTATATCTCAATAATTTTCAATAATATCTAAATGCTTTAATCAGTATAATATCACCTAAATATTTAATAATTACGTTGATATCACCTAGTTATCCACATACTTTTCCACAACCTTATCCACAGTTTTAGTACATTAATATTATAAAATGATGATTTTTGCGCGGTCGCGCATTTATCATCATTTTTTGTATTTGTATGTGTATTTTTATACATGCTCGTGTAAATAACAAAAAATCGGCTTTGAGCCGAATCAATTTTGTTAAGAATATTTTTTATATATTTAGGGTGGGGTGGTCAATCGCATAACATCTCGTTGCAATCAACCACCCTCGGTTCTACGTGTCGGACCGCGCGCTGTCCTCTGCTTCATGTGTTCCTTCCATTTTTGCCTTGGGATTCATGGGATTGCTTGTGCAATTACTACAGTCCAATCCATGGCACATCTTGTTCATCGCAGCGGCCCAATAAGGATCAGCTTGAGCATGTTCTTGACTAACACATACAAGAACTCGCTTTCTCCTGTCTACAACACCCATCATTTTCACCCCCTTTGGGTGAGATTTCCGACTAACGTCGGGAATGACAACATCGTTTTCACTCCCGAATTATTCAAAAAATCGCCTCTTGGGCGACATAGTAGATTAACATTTTAATCAATATACTATATCGCGATCCCTTCATGTTTCAATACAAGCTTAAAACCAAAAACTTGGTTTAAAATCACAATTAGGTTGTGCTCATATGAATTCATTGGTTTCATTATATACCCAAACATATCTGTAGTCAAGAACTTATTTCTGGCATTTTTTACAATAATGTGCAGAACGCCCTCCTACTTTTATACGTTCTATTTTTTGGCCACAATATTTGCAGTCTCGTCCTTCTTTTCCATACACATGTAGATACTCTTGGGCTTTTCCTTTTTTGCCTATGGTATTTACATATGTATCTGCCGAGTAACCCCCATGCTTTATACCCAATTTCAATGATACTACGATTCCATCATGGATCTTTTGCCATTCATTGAGTTTAATATTTTTCAGATTTCTTTCAGGATGAACCTTCGCATAGTAGAGTGCCTCGTCAGAATAAATGTTGCCGATCCCCGCTATCACACTCTGGTCCATCAGATACTGTTTAACTTTTTTGTTCAAAAATCGTTTTGCTTGTTCTTGTAAATATTTTACAGTGAAATCTTTTGACAACGCCTCAACACCTAATTTAGAAAATTGATTGTTCAAATTATCGGTTTCAAATATTCGAAGCCAACCGAAACGTCTTAAGTCATTGAAGTACAATTTTGAGTGATCATTAAGCGAAAATATCGCTCGTGTATGTTTGTGTGGCATCTTTTGAAGCATCGCTTCAGTCGGATGTCCACCAGTCACCCTATTTCGCAAAGAAAATTTCTTCTTACCAGGATCTTTCTCCCAAATGAATTGGCCTGTCATTTTTAGATGCACCAAGATCGATTTTTCGTTGTCTAGATCAATTATAATTAACTTTGCTCTGCGTCTAATATCGACAATTTTTGAGTTAACAATATCATTTTTTTTCAACTGAACAACTTTTTTATCTCTATTGTCAAAATCGGTTATCTCCCGAAGGGAGATAACCTTTTTCAATCCGCTCACAATTGTTTCAACCTCCGGAAGTTCGGGCAAAATAGTCCTTTCGGTTCCCTTCTGTCGTTTCGAACGAATGTGAGAAAACTAATTCCAATGCTATAGAGTAGATCTCTCGACAAACTCGAGATGACACTATTGTTAAGACCTGTGTCCCGTCTGTGAACAAGATCTATGGGTGTTATGTTCAATATTACAGATACTGTAACAGCTGTTTTAAATTTGAAATCTCTTTCCCGTCGAAAGTATTGTTCTGCTCCATCAAATCCTGTTCTTCTCCAGGTCGGTTAATCTCGATCGGCAATGACTTTGGAAAATTTTTCTTAATATTTTCAACCGTATCCCCCCTATCATCGACCAACACAAAGAATTCATTTTCATCTACTAGTTTTTTCAAGTAATCCCACTTTTGATCTGTAGCAAAATAGATGTTGTCAAAGTATTTACCAAGAAAAGATGCATCGACTTTTTTTCTTTGAAAGTCTTCGTCACCCAAAGTCAACAGATTTAATTCATACTTATTTTGATCAATACTTTTCAAAACTTCGACTGTATCATCGAATATATAATCAGGAATCTTATGAAACATCATACCAATCTTCTCTTTAGCCTCGTTTTCATCAACAGATTTTATCTTCATTAGTCTTTCAAGATTACGTTCCACATGATACTTATAATCCATACACTCTGCCATATAAGTATTTTGAATGTCAGTTTGGTTAAAACCTAACTTCAAAAAGATATCGAACATCACGTTTTTGAACGATGCCGTATCAAACATCGTCCCATCAAAATCAATAAATAATTTAGTTTTCATTTTATTTGTAAGTCACTTTCATCTCCAAACCAGCATCAGATTCTTCAATTTCTACCTTTGGATCTCCTGGCAGATTTAGCTGTATCTCAGTATCACTCAGCTGTTTTTCCCATCGACGTTCGATTTCCGCTTTGTTATTTCCAAAAACTTCTCTTAGATGCGTTTTTTGGTTGTCGTCACATTCAGCCCAACTTGATGGCAACCCAGAATAATCGGCTCCAATATTTTTTAGAGCATCTTCAGTACACATCAACAAGTAGCCTTCAATATGAGTATTTTCGTCTAGCATACCATCTTCACTATCCTCAACACCAAGAAACATCTCTACTGCATCTTTAAAAGATACCTCTGATTCCGCTTCAGGCCCAGGCTTTAATCCTTCTGACATAATTCTCCTTTATTAATGTGTTCCTATTATACCAAAGTTCCTTGTTTATTTCTGTGTTCTTTCTGTGAAATAAATCTGTGTGTATAAATTTGACAAATATTTTGTGGTAGCATATTATAAAAGTACTACACCCTTCGTAGTACAAATAAATATTCAAATTAAAGAGAGGCTTAGGCCTTTTTTATGGTCAAAATATTATATAAGGGAGACAGTGTGGATCTCGAAAATGAAGGATACTGGAGAAAATTAATCAACCAAGGGATGATCAGGTTCTTTCTTTTGAAAGTACTCTATAAAGATAAAGAAAGTTACGGTTATAGAATCGTCAAACGAATCGAGGAGCTTTCTGAAGGACTTTGTCGTCCAACCGAATCAACGATTTATCCTGCCCTAGAGCAGTTAAATAAAGGTGGCTATGTAACAGTTACTGAAGTCGCCGCTGGTGCACGAATTAGAAAAGTATATGTTCTAAATGAAAAAGGCCGTTCTGCATACCGCGCAGGAGCCAAAGCCTATGGGGAAATCATACCACTATTACGTGAAGCGATAATGCTGTAAACCAAAGGTTCACACACTACCAAATTACTAATTGTACTAAAATACCAATTTCAGATATGTATTCGTAATTTCGTCTTCATTTGTACTTTAGTAGTGTTATTTTAACGTTCGAACTCAACATAATTAGAACCTAGTGCATGTGTCTCGCCGTCGCAGTTAGAAGCAGCAGCTTTTTCAATATGTAGAGACTCTTCATCTGGCATATAAATGTGCATTGCAAAGGGAATTTCTCTCCTTTTATCTGGATCAAACTGATTCTCAACTTTTGTTAATTCATAACAATAAGTTTTTCCCGGCACTACTTTAGAAAAATCGGTATTTATTATACCGCTATCTTTCGGCGTGAAAAGATAAGTATCAGCTTCCACTCCATCTATTGACTCCCCGATTGAAAAAGTTTGTTCCCCAACTTCATAATTATGAGGTGCCAGAGCCAAATGAGTATCTTCTGGAGAGAATCCTTTAAATCCCTTTGTATACCAATTTCCTTGAGCAGTTCCGGCCACATCCCAGTCGATTCGTCCACAAATGTCATCCTTCCCCACAATTAACTCACCATTCATGTTTGAAAACTTAGCCATCAAATCTTCTCTCAAGGGCGATACAAACTGATCAAATGGGCAAACGGTGTATTTATGTTTTTCGCTACTGTACCTTGACTCGTTGGCATGACTCAGCGGCTCTATTCTGTAGTCCAACATCCCCAAATCAAACGCTCCTTGGTTTTTAAGACCTCCACCGGTAGCAATTTTTTCACCAGCAGTTACTTTAACCTCAACTCTTGCTTCACAATTTTCATAATCTCTGCCACCTGTACTATAACCATTACAACTTCCTTTATTTTCATCGAATGCGTTTAGGAGTTTTTCGGACAAAGTTGTCATGTGTATGAAATATCCGGACATTTCTGAACATGGTGAAAAGTCAACAGAGTAGTCGGTGTGAGAAACTTCACCATCTATAGTATTTTGATGACTAGTAATTTTGGTAATCCACATATCCCCCATAGCAAAAACATCGACTTCGTCATTAAGCCCAGTTTCTTCATTGTATTCTGGATGAAAGTAGATGTGATCTGTTGGAAAAACGTGAGGCGGCGGATCCATGTTGCCGAGTGGAATGAGTCCAACAAAATCATCAAGCATTACCGGAGGGTGAGTAAATACTGAGTTGTCACTTGGACAACTTGGAACTCCGCTGGGAGTATTTCGTGTAATATTGTTTAAAACACTATTTTTTGGCATAGTTAATGCAAAAAATACTATAGCTAGAACTATTAATATCGATGGTATGATAATCCACCACTTAAACTTCGACCAAAAAGACCGTTTTGGAGTTTCTTCTTCCATTGTCTCCCATCCTTGATAAATGCTTGAAAATATTGTAGAATAACTTAGTTAACATTATACCTTATTACAAAGGAACTTCCTTGTCATTCCGTACTTGCCTGTCAGCTTATGGCGGGAACCGATAGACACTTATTTTACTGTCCTGGATTGCATATATTTTCTTGATATTGTGGCATTAATACTATAAAATGATAAAGTAATAATTATTTGAGGAGAAATATGATTAATTTAGAACCGCCTAAAGACGATGAAGGATGTGGCGATTGCACAGGCTGCGGAGTAAAATAGTAGTATAAATAAAAAATGCCCTTTGGGGCATTTTTTTAAATACAGATTTCTCGATTTCACTCAAAATGACAATTGAATATTTATCTAGATGATGTGGCGATTAAGAAAAATATCCCGATAAAAAGCAAACTGATTCCGACTATTACATAGATGAAATTTTTTGAAAGATCACTCTCTACAATAACCGAATCTGCACCGACAGAAAAGTATGGACTTGAAGAAATGTAGGCAATTCCACCGCCAATGGCTGCAGCAATTACACCAAAAAAAGAATACTTTGTCTTTGTGTTTTTCATTTCCTCTCCTAAATTTATCATATCATAAACTATTTACTTAGAATAAGACTCCTGCATTGTATAAATTCATTGCACTAAAAAAGTAGCTCATAGAGCTACTTTTTCTAACTAATTGAATGCTGACGCTGATCTACTCTCCCAAGACCTTGCAGCCTAAGTACCACCCCACTTCGCTCAAAGAGCTTCGTCGGGGCAGGTCGACCACAATTAAAAAAAGCTTTAAAAAATTCTATGCTGGCGGCGTCCTACTCTCCCAGAACCTTGCAGCTCAAGTACCATCGGCGCAGAAGTGCTTAACTTCTCTGTTCGGAATGGTAAGAGGTGTGACCACTTCGCCATTACCACCAACATGCAATTTTTTAAAGCTTATCAACTTTCCTACCTGACCGGCAGGTCTGTATGGAATGCCTGTCCGTCCGTAGTCCCAAAGGGACGAAGGTGGAGGATCGGGTGTGGCCATCTTGCCATTAGCATCAGCATTCAATTAGTTATGCATATAATATTGATAGATATTTATTTCCACATGCGGCGAAACAGTAAAAGCTTCGCCATCATGTAAAAACAAAGTAAGCTCGATCAAGAATAACAGTTTAGTATATACGATTAAATCGTTATAGGTCACCATCATCAAGTATCTTAAACGCTTAAAAACTGGAATGTCCAGTAATCGCTAGTCAAACAATTTTTTATATTTTAATTGATCAATTAGTACTTCTCGGCTAAATCCCTCGCGGGACTTACACCTAAAGCCTATCAACCTCATATTCTTTGAGGGATCTAAGAAATCTAATCTTGTGGCCGGCTTCACGCTTATATGCTTTCAGCGTTTATCCGCTAAGACTTAGCTACTCTGCAATGCCTAAGAGTTAGACAGCAGATACACCATTGGTCTACACCTTCCGGTCCTCTCGTACTAAGAAGATACCCACTCAAATTTCCACGCTCACAGCAGATTAGGACCGAACTGTCTCACGACGTTCTGAACCCAGCTCACGTACCCTTTTAATTGGCGAACAGCCAAACCCTTGGGACCTGCTTCAGCCCCAGGATAGGATGAGCCGACATCGAGGTGCCAAACCGCATCGTCTATGTGGACTATTGGATGCGATAAGCCTGTTATCCCCGGGGTAACTTTTATCCGTTGAGCGATATCTCTATCATTCGAAGATATCGGATCATTAAATCCCGCTTTCGCGTCTGATCGACTTGTAAGTCTCCCAGTTAAGCACACTTATGCTTTTATACTTTTGGGCCCGATTTCCATCCGGGCAAAGTGTACCTTTGAACGCCTCCGTTACATTTTAGGAGGCAACCGCCCCAGTTAAACTACCCACCAAATACTGTCCCAAAACCGTATCACAGGTTTCGGTTAGATTCCAAAAAATATTAGGGTGGTATTGCACTTGCGACTCCGCACCGGCTAGCGCCAATGCATCAAAGTCTCCCACCTATGCTACACAAATAAGTCTTAAAAACAATATTAAGCTATAGTAAAGCTCCACGGGGTCTTTCCGTCTTGCTGTGAGTAATCGGCATCTTTACCGACTATGTAATTTCACCGGATCTCTCGTTGAGACAGTGCCCAGATCGTTACGCCATTCGTGCGGGTCGGAACTTACCCGACAAGGAATTTCGCTACCATAGGACCGTTATAGTTACGGCCGCCATTCACTCGGGCTTAGTCCGCCGGCTAGCCCCATTATGGGGATCACCAGCAGTTTTGACCTTCGAGCATTGGGCAGGCGTCAGTCCCTATACATCATCTTACGATTTAGCAGGGACCTGTGTTTTTGATAAACAGTCGCCCGGGCTCTTTCGCTGCGGCCAACCCTAAAAGAGTTGGCAATCCTTATCCCGAAGTTACGGATGCTTTTTTGCCGAGTTCCTTAACGAGAGTTCTTCCGATCACCTTGGGCTACTCGCCCTACCTACCTGCGTCGGTTTGCGGTACGGATTTCATATTCTTTTAAGCCGAGTTTTTCTAGTCTCTGACTCATTATATACGGATAAACCATACAGCCCGTATATACTTACGTCAAAGCGTCATCGGTTACAAATATGAAAGTCAAGGAATATTAACCTTGTGTCCATCGTCTACGCTACCACTACGATAGCCTCGACTTAGGCCCGACTAACCCTGGGACGATTATCGTTGCCCAGGAAACCTTGGGTATTCGGTGGCCAGGTTTCTCACCTGGCTAATTCGTTACTTATGCCAACATTCTCACTTCTTAGCACTCCAGTCGCCCTCACAGGCTGACCTTCACTGCACTAAGAACGCTCCTCTACCACTCCGTGCGTAGCGCGGAATCATCAATTTTCAATTTTCAATTTTCAAAAAATGGAGATTTATTCATTAAATGATTATTGATCATTGGTCATTGAAAATTCTGTGCTACGCACGAAATCCATATCTTCGGTCGGAATCTTGAGCCCCGTTAAATTTTCGGCGCAAGACCTCTTATTTAGACCAGTGAGCTGTTACGCACTCTTTAAATGTATGGCTGCTTCTAAGCCAACATCCTGGTTGTTTTGGAGATCTCACCACCTTTTCCACTTAGATTCCAGTTTGGGACCTTAGATGATGGTCTGGGCTGTTTCCCTTTCGACTACGAAGCTTAGCCCCCGCAGTCTGACTCCGGATAGAATCAGGAAGCATTCGGAGTTTGATTGAGTATGACAGATTGCTCCGCCAAAAACTCATTCAGTGCTCTACCTCTCCCTGCAACAGTATCCGGGCTATACCTATATATATTTCGAGGAGAACCAGCTATTTCCGAGTTCGATTAGCATTTCACCCCTATCCACAGCTCATCCAAGAGTTTTGTAACACTCGATGGTGCGGGCCTCCTCACGCCGTTTAAGGCGGATTCACCCTGGCCATGGATAGATCACTCGGTTTCGGGTCTAGTGTGTACAACTATTCGGCTTGTGGCCTCGCTTTCACTACGCCTACCCCATATTGGGTTAAGCTTGCTATACACAGCTAACTCGTTGGCTCATTCTACAAAAGGCACGCTATCACCCCCCGAAGGGGGGGCTCTAACTTATTGTGAGCTTTATGGTTTCAGGATCTATTTCACTCCCCTATTCGGGGTTCTTTTTACCTTTCCCTCACGGTACTTGTTCACTATCGGTGAGAAGTGGTATTTAGTCTTGGAGCATGATCACCCCAGATTCACGCCGGGTTTCACGTGTCCGACGCTACTTAGGAACACCAACTTTTTGCTACTAGGATTTTAGGTACGTGACTATCACACTCTTTGGTCGGCCTTTCCAGGCGCGTTCTCCTATCATTTCACAAAAATTATATGGGTCCTGCAACACCGCTGCAGAGCAGCGGAACCAAGAAACCTATGAACTAAGAAACTTATGAACAAAATGAATTTGTTTATAAGTTCTTAAGTTTATCAGTTTTCCAGTCCCGATGCTCCGCATCGGTTTAGACTGTTCCCTTTTCGCTCGCCACTACTAAGGGAATCTCATTCGATTTATTTTCCTCTGGCTACTAAGATGTTTCAGTTCACCAGCTTACCCGCTCTCTCTAGCCGAAGCTAGAGGGCTCCTCTTACGAGGGGGTTTCCCCATTCGGAAATCTCCGGATCAAAGCTTGTTTGTCAGCTCCCCGAAGCTTATCGCAGACTACTACGTCCTTCATCGGCCTACTTCTCCCAAGGCATTCACCATAAGCCCTTAAACGAAATATAAAGTTGAGGTACAGACTATCCTATCTCGCCCGAAGGCGGATTGGAATGATCTGACCTAGTTTGACTAGCAATTACTGGACTCATACTAACTCACAAAAGTATATAGTATGAATCGAAATTGCAATTATATTATTTTATCGAAAGAATTTCTTATTTATCTGAAGAAATTACATTTGAATTACTCTATCAAATATTTAATTGTTAACGTGCGGTCTAGATTGCAGTATGTCAGTCTCTAGACTAACAGCTATAATCTAAACTCATTCAACATTCGCACTTTCGCGCAGATTTGTAATTGGTGGGGGTTTTTGTAATCTTCCCCAAAAACAAAATCGCCTAGCGGCGAATTGATGTAAAGTAAAAATATTCACAAAAATCTATTCGCTCGCCCCCCTTAAAGTAGCATTATTATTTACCATAAGACCTCTCTTGATTAGTAATTAAAATACTAACACAATATCATAATAAAAGTCAACAAGATTTGATAAATTAATTTTGAATCTTGAAAAACCAATGCTATTATGGTATATTTAATACTGTTTCGGGGCCCATAGCTTAGTTGGTAGAGCGCCACATTTGCAATGTGGAGGTCGTCGGTTCGAGCCCGACTGGGTCCACCAAAAAAACAATCACAAAAAGTGATGTTTTTTTATTTAGTAGCCCACTTATCGGGTTTGTCGTGCCATAGCCTTGCAGATACAATATCACACATATGACAAAATGCTCCAAGCTTATTCATCGCTCTTTTTTTGGAGGAATGATCAATTATTTCGCCCTCAACATGCTCGAAAGCATTTCTCTGCTTATCAGACATAACAATCCCATAATTTTTTAACTTTTTATCGCGATATTTTATCTGTGACTCCTTTGTTTTCAAACGTGAAATAATCGAAGTTTTACCATTCTCAATTTTATATTTCCATGGTTTTTCAATATCATGCAAAAATAGTACTAAAAGAGCATCAGACAATGAGAATGTTAATGCTCTCAAAGAATTCAGTGATTCATATAGAGCAATAGCTATGTTCATTACTTCCCTTATATGATCATAATATCCACCCTCCCAGGCCTGATGGTTACTTGATGACCCCTGTACTTTCTTAAATAAATCCATATTCTCTTGCAAAATCGATAAACAAATCTCCTTATTGGGAGAATTTATCACCATTATTATTTCATCAATGTCTTTGTATTGATATTTCATTTTCCTACTCGGTTTCTGGTTCTGGTTCGACTATTATAGCATCTATTTTTTCATTTAAGCTGTCAATTTGAGATTCTAGTAATCCAATCTGCTGATTTTGTGATTCTATTGTTTCAGAAAACCTTGACCATATCGGATAACATATAACTATTGCAGAAACCAATACCAAAATCACAACAATCCCCAATCTCTTAAATGAGAAAGGTACTTTGAAATCTATCTTTTTGGGTAACTCTTCTGACATATTTTATTTATAGGTGTTCCAAAAATTAAGAAGCTCATCTTTAGTATATACTTCGACCTCTTTATGCCCATTTAGAATAAATGTCGGTACAAAACTAATACCGTATTGACCGATGTAACCTGGATTCGCCAAAACATCAAGTATGGCAAATGGGATTCCTTCACTTTGAAGTTCCAATACGATCGGAGTTTGTATCGTACAAGCACCACATTCCGGGCTAAAGAAATAATAAATCTGTACTATCTCCGCTTCAGGTTCTGAAGTTGGTTCAGACGATGACTCAAAGGCAACCGGTTCGGGTGTTGAACTTTCTGGCGTTGATTTTTTAGTAGCTTTTTTTGTTGATAAGGCATTTTGTGCGGCTATTGCCACTTTCTCTGCATCTTTTACTTTCTTCTCCTCAACTTTTTTCTGATAAATGTCTGTCAAAACATCTGCCTGACTTTCAAGAGATTTTATATGGTCGCTTTTCTCATCTATCGCATTGACTATGCCAAACCATAAAGTTCCACCAACAATAAAAGTAGTAACCAGAATTACCGCAATTGAGGCTAGTATTGTTTTAAAATCAAATTTCATTCTATAACGCAAATAAGTAGTAAAATGCAAATATTATAGACAATAAACCAAAGATTTTCCAAACCGTATATGTCCCACCTGGACCGATCACTCGCTCCGGCCAAGCAAAACGACCGGTGTTGTCAGTGATCCATTTGGAAAATCTAACCAACAAAAATCCGAGTACAATTAAGCCTAGAAAGATTAAAAACTTCATATAAATAAATTACTCTAATTTGCCCAAAGGACCCCCTTCGGGGCTAATTGACCTAATCAAACCCCAATTCTCAAAAAAGATTATAATCACTTTTGTTTCGAGTTTGAAGTTAAGTTTTTAGGATTTGTAATTTGGAACTTGGGATTTTTAGAGTAATTAGAATAATTAGAACAATTAGGTCAATTATTTGTGTTTATTCTTCTCTCCAAGATAGAACAGAGTACGCTCCGGTTGTTGGGAATTGAGGAGGAGGAGATAAAACATTATTTTCATCTATGATGGTTTCTGTCGTGACATACCCAGAAGACCATACCTTGGTATCAGGATTTCCATATGTCCAGACAAGCCCCGTATTGTGAGCCATGCTTCCATAAACTCTCATGTTTCCTTTTAGAATTCCGTATTGTTCAATCATAATTTTACCTTCCTTCGCTATCATGGCTGCATCTATCTCCATATCAAACGGTGCATTTCTTGTAACAAATATGTTTTTTTGAGTGATTAAACCTATTGTGTCCGTGCCATCATAGTTTGTATATAGAATTGGATTTGGTATATACATTCCTTTTTTTTGGCCAGAATTTGCTTCAGGGTCAGCTGCAAGAATTGTGATTCTTTGATTGTTTATCTTCCCC
>SDBT01004940.1_pt1 | contig 22515 bp, 21 predicted proteins | sample 2277101 | NCBI WGS metagenome assembly SDBT01 (sample SAMN10404973, study PRJNA504765) | marine sediment metagenome | isolation source: marine sediment core GS10_PC15, 103 cmbsf | place: Arctic Ocean: Southern Knipovich Ridge | collected 2010 | reverse complement strand
GACCTGGCGCCATGAGGGCGCTGCGGCTTTGAAGGAAGCAAAAATGGACATTTTATTGTCAGTCTTGTTCGTGATTGTCTGCGTTCTTTTGATCTTGGTGGTTCTGTTGCAGAAGGGCCGAGGCGGCGGTCTTGGAGCGGCCTTCGGTGGAGCTGCCTCGAGTGCGTTCGGAACGCGCGTGGGCGACGTGTTCACGTGGGTGACGGTCGGGCTGGTGGCGACGTTCCTGCTGTTGGCGATCGGTACGACGCTGGCGCATCGGCCGGAAAAGCAGACCCTTGCCGCGCCGATACTGAGGCCGGGATCGAGTGTCGACAACGAGCCGGTGATGGTCACCATCGATATCGATGCGCAGGAAAAAGCCACGATCTACTACACCGCAGACGGCACGGAACCCGACAGGGAATCCACGGAATACGACGGCGCTATTCGCGTCAAGCCGGGTACGCAGATCAAGGCCCGCGCTTATCGCACCAGTTGGCATACCAGCCCGGTTTCGCAGGGACTGTACGGCCCGGCGGAACTGTTCAGCGATCTGCTGACCGACGTACCCGCGCTGCCGACCGACGTGCCAGCGCTGCCGACCGACGCACCAGCGCTGCCGACCGACGCACCCGCGCTGCCGGCCGACGCAGACCAGCCGGAAACGCCGGCTGAGGTTCCGACAACCGCGCCTGCACTCTAAAGGAAGTTGCCCATGCTGCGATCGATGACGGGATTTGGTGCCGCCCAGGCGAGCATCGAGGGTGTCGAATATGCCGTGGAAATCCGGTCGGTTAACAGCCGATACATCAAGCTGACTACGCGCCTGCCCGAGATATGGTCTGCCGCCGAAGCGGAAATCGAGGCTCTTCTCCGCAAGAGCATCAGCCGAGGTGCGGTTACGCTGAAGGTCCGCATGCGGATTCCCGACGACAAGGCCGCCCATCGAGTCAATTCCGTCGCGCTGCAAAACTACGTCAATCAGCTCCAGATGCTCCCAATACGTGACGACCCGACGACGCGGGTTGACCTGGCTTCGCTGCTGCAACTGCCCGGCGTCTGCGAGCCGCCTCCGCTGGACGATCTCTGCGAGGCCACTCGCGACGGGTTGATGGCACTGATCGGCCAGACGCTGGACCAACTGATAGACATGCGATGTAAAGAGGGCCAGGCCGTCACCGCCGACCTGCTGGCGCAGTGTAAGGTCATCGAACAGAACATGGCGGCTATCGAGCCCCGCGCAGGCGATGTTATCAAGGAATACCATCAACGCCTGACCGCGCGAGTTGCCGAACTCGTCGAAGCACAACGCATCACGATCGATGCAGAATCGCTCGCCAGAGAAGTTGCGATCTATGCGGATCGCTGCGATATCGCCGAGGAAATTTCCCGACTCAAGGGACATCTCGACCAGTTTCGAGCTGCAACCGAACTGACCGAGCCGGCTGGGCGAAAGCTGGATTTCATCGCGCAGGAAATGCTGCGAGAAGGCAACACGATAGGCTCGAAAGCCAACGATTTGGAAATTGCCCAGGCCGTCGTGGAGATCAAGACCGCCATCGACCGAATCAAGGAACAGGCAGCGAACGTGGAATGAGCGGCTCGTTGCAACGAAACCCCAATGCGGCGGTCATCGGCTTGTGAATATGCGTGAGACAGGCAAACTGGTAGTGGTTTCCGGTCCGTCGGGCGTCGGCAAAAGCGTCGTCTCCCGAGCGGTGCTCGACCGAACCGGCGCGAGATACAGCGTGTCGGTGACGACCCGCCGGCCACGACAGGACGAAGAAAATGGTCGCGATTACCGCTTTGTCGATCGCGAAAAATTTGAGAAAATGATCACTGAAGGCGCATTTTTAGAATGGGCCGAGGTGTTCGACCAATATTATGGAACGCCGGCCGACGCGATACGCGATGCGATCGCCGCCGGAGAGACGATCCTGCTGGAGATCGACGTTCAGGGCGCTTTGCAGGTGCATGATAAAATGCCCGACGCGACGTTCGTGTTGATCGTGCCGCCAAACGAGGCGGAACTGGCCCGCAGGTTGCGTGGCCGGGCCAGCGAGACGGATGCGGAACTGGCCAAGAGGCTGGGCAAGGCAGCGTCCGAGATCGACCTGGCCAGGCAAAGCGGAATATACGCCCATCAGATCGTCAACGACGATCTGGATGAGACGATTGATAACGTGATGACTATCGTGCAAGACTGATCCCCGTCGGGCGAGCCGGCGAAGGAATAACGAATTCTGACAATCGGTAGAAATTAACAGGAGACGCAAACTCGATGATTGAAGCATTGAAAAGCGAAGAAATCGTGGAAAAGGTAGGAGGCCGATTCAAACTGACCGCGCTGATCCAGAAACGCCTCGTGGAAATCACGCAGGGCGCCCGCCCGCTCGTCGAACGCGAGCAGGGAATGACCAACATGGAAGTGGTCATTCAGGAAATTCTGGAAGACAAAATCGCCATCGATTACGATAATTCGGACGTCGCCAGGCCCGAAGAAGTGATGAACCTCAAGAAGAAGAAAAAGAAGAAATAACTGCCGCCTGGCCCGCCGGGTTGTGACTAGATCGATGTCGCGCCGGGCGGGGTGAATGAGCGAATCATGGCCGAACCAAACGACAGACCGCTGGGCGACTACGAAGTGCTGCTTTGCGTTACGGGCGGCATTGCGGCTTACAAGACGGCCGACCTTGCCAGCAAACTCGCACAAGCCGGCGCGGGCGTTACGGTCGCCATGACTGATGCCGCCCAGCAGTTCGTCACGCCTCTAACGTTCCAGGCCCTGACGCGCCGGAGGGTCTACACGTCGATGTGGGCCGCCTCGGAAGATTTCAGCTCTCAGCATTTGTCGCTCAATGAGGTGGCCGATCTTATGATCGTCGCGCCAGCAACGGCCGACATCCTCGCCCAGATGGCCCACGGCCTGGCCGATGATCTGGTTTCGACGCTGGCGTTGTCTGCACACGGCGCGTGCGAAATCCTGGCCGCTCCGGCGATGAACTCGCGAATGTGGGCGGCGCCCGCTACGGTGGCTAACCTGGCCTGCCTCGCCGAGCGAGGCCTGCACGTCATCGGGCCCGACGAGGGCAACTTGGCTTGCGGAACATCCGGACCCGGTCGCATGGCCGAGCCGGCCGACATCCTCGCCGCCGCGACGGCAATCCTCACCAGGCGTCCAGCCAAACGAGCGCGGTAACGTATCGTCATGCGAATTCTGATCACAGCCGGTCCCACGCGAGAATACATCGACAGCGTGCGGTTTCTTTCCAACGCGTCCAGCGGGCGGATGGGCTGCGCGGTGGCCAGCGCCGCTGCGTTGGCCGGCCATGACGTTACACTGCTTTTGGGCGTGGGCGCTTCGGCCTGCCTGCCTGCCGAACTGGCCGCGCGGATCGAAACAGTTCGCTTCACATCGGTGGCCGACCTTAAGAGCGAGCTACTTGGCCGATTCGCCGACTGCGACGCGCTGGTCATGTCAGCCGCCGTGGGCGATTTCCGACCCGAAAAAACTTTCGCATCCAAGCTTTCCCGCTCGGCCGGGCCAATCACGCTGACGCTCGTGCCGACTGAAGATCTGCTGGCCGGCGCTGCCGAAGGCAAACGGCCGGGCCAGCGAATTATCGCATTCGCAGTCGAAGACGGCCCGCGAGAGCAGATCGAGGCCAAGGCCCGTGACGAAATGCAGCGCAAGGGCGCTGACTTCGTAGTGGTCAACACACCAGCCGCCCTGGCCGCCGAGCAGTCCGCCGCGTGCGTTCTCTCGCCCGACGGCATTGCCGTCCCCTGGGCCACCCGCCCCAAAAGCGAACTGGCCAAACTCATCGTCGCCTTGATCTGATCTTCGAACCCACCATCGTGTCACAGGTCATCGTGGTGCAGATGCGAGTTTTGCAGCGAAAACTCGGCTATAATTCTCCGTTCGTGCCGTTCTGGAAAAAGTATAGCGAGGTGCAGATACCAGTGGCCCCCAACGATCGCAAGAGCGATGCAAATATGCAGCCCCTGTCCGCCGAAGAGCGACGCATAATCATCGACAAGGGCACGGAACCGCCTTTCACGGGCGAATTATGGGATCACTTCGCATCGGGCGCGTACGCCTGCCGGCAGTGCGGGGCGGAACTCTACAAATCGCACCAAAAGTTTCATTCCGAGTGTGGCTGGCCGAGCTTCGACGACGAAACTCCCGGTGCAGTCCGCCGCGAACCTGACGCCGATGGCCGACGAACCGAGATACTGTGCGCAGCCTGCGGCGGGCACCTCGGCCATGTGTTCGAGGGCGAACGCCTGACGGACGAAAACGTGCGACACTGCGTGAACTCCACCTCGCTGGTGTTCTGCCCGGCCGACAATGACGCAACCATCCAGCCGAAGACTGACGAGGCGATCTTTGCAGGCGGGTGCTTCTGGGGTGTGGAGCATTTTCTCGCCGAACTGCCCGGCGTGATCAGTGCGACGAGCGGCTATTGCGGCGGACAGACGGAAGAGCCAACGTATGAGCAGGTCTGCACCGGCCGGACCGGCCACGCCGAGGCCGTTCGCGTGGTGTTCGACCCGCACTTAATCAGCTACGAGAAGCTCGTCCGACTGTTCTTTGAAATCCACGACCCCACGCAGCTCAATCGCCAAGGCCCGGACGTGGGCAATCAGTATCGCTCTGCCTTGTTCTATCGCGACGACCCGCAGAAGCGAATCGCCGAAAAACTCATCGCCGAACTTAGCGCAAACGGCTACCAGGTCGTCACGCAGTTGCAGCCGGCGTCGCAGTTCTACCCGGCCGAGGACTACCATCAGGATTACCTGACCAAACACCCCAGCCGACCAGCATGCCACCGCCGCGTCCGACGATTCGAGAAATAGACTCCCGAAGTCGGATTGCACGGCTTGCTCGTCAATCCGTGTTTAAAAAAAAAAACAGCAACCGCTCGATTAGGCACTCATTAGAAAAACCGCTCGATTAGGCGCTCGTGGCTAGCGAAAAAGGGAACGTCTACTGAGACACTCATTAGAAAAACCGCTCGGTCGGACACCCCGCTCACCAATCACAAAGTGGGTAGGTGCGAGGCCTGAAATTCCAATATTGTAGTAGGCGCAACGTACGAATATGCAGTACAATGAGCGATTAATCGCTCAATAAGCCGCTCAATTGTTCAGTTGCCTGTGGGTAAGCCGGGTGAAACTTGTGGTGGACCAATGTCGCCACGTAAGAGAGGAGAAGCATGCTCATTATTAGGACACGTTTCGTACGGGCTCTATGTGTACTTTCTCTGGTGATTGTGCTTGGGGTGGGGAACCCAACTTTTGGAGAGTCTTACACCGTTGAGCTTGTGCACGACGGGCAGACACAGACCTTCCAGCCCGATGTGTGGGTGCCTGACGACGTCGATCGAGTTCGAGGGATGCTTATCCATTTTCCCGGCCGAGGAGGGGATACGAGGTATGACATTGCCGACATCACGACTCAGGAATTTGCGCGAACATTAGGCTTCGGCGTTATCGGTCTCCAGGACACCGGGCTCTTCGGGGGTGGGGGCGACTATCAAGGCGCGACGACTGAGGAAGTTGACCTGAATCTCCAGGCATTTCTCGATGGGGCGGCCGCCGTCAGCAATCGTCCCGAGATCAGCAACGCGCCGATCGCAGCTTACGGCTTCTCCAAGGGTGGATGGGTAGCAAGCAGCGTGGCTGGCCTGGCGCCTTCCCGGGTAATCTGTTTCCTCAGCGACAAGTCCGGCTACTGGTACCAGCCGACGACCGCCGAATCCCAAAACGTTCCCGGGCTGTTTGTGACGGGCATAATGGACAGGACCGTCACTTTCAATAAACCAGTAGGAGCATTTGATACCTGGCGGAAGATTAACGGCGCGGCAGTGGGAATTGCAATAGACCTTGACGTGGGGCACTCGTACACAAACAGTGACCTGAAGTGGACCTTCATTGCACAGAACATCAACGCACGATACCCTGCAGGGCAGGTGCCTTCCCTGAACCCCGGCGAGCCTCTCCAACTGAAATCGGTCGATCAATCAGATGGATGGCTTGTGGATTTGAACCAGGTGATTACCAGGCCTTTGCCTCCGATTCCGTGGCCGGAAGTTGTGCCATATGATTCCTACACGGAGGACGCAAACCAAGCTTCATGGGTCATCAATGAGACCATGGCGAGAACACTCCGCGCGCATAATGAGACCGACGCGAATGCCAATGCCGGGCCGCTCGATGTTTGGGCATCTGGCCTGGATTATGGCCGAATGGAACTGGGTGACAGTTTCGACCTGGTTGTCTCTCTGGGCTTCATGTCCCCGGTAGACCTACAGAACATTCAGCAGATAGAGTTGTATGACGGATCTGAGCTCATCGACATTCCTGACGACTTTCTCAGCATTTCTGACGACTTGTTCAGCATCGGTCGTGGTGTTTTGGAGTACACTCCGACCACTCAAGGCGTTCACACATTCATTGCGGAAATCACTTATCTCGATGGAGACACCATCGAAAGGTCGGCCGATTACTGCACCGTGTTCGTTCAGGTGCCAGAACCCGCATCGCTTTGCATGTTTGTGGCGGCGAGCCTGGCGATGTTGCACAAGCGCAGGCATGCGAGCAAATGAGCGGTGTGCGGTATATGGCCGCATGGAAGTCTAAACCGGCCTGTCTGTCCCCCTGCGGCGGCGGAACCTAGTCAAAGATAATGCAGGAGTTCACTCGGGGCAGGACGTTCATCATGCGATAGATTTGGTACAGGGCTTCGGCTTGGCCTTGCAGGCCTGCGATACACAAGTCGCGGCCGGCCTTTTGCAGACGCCCGCGCAGAAGAATGAGTTTGACCAGTGCGGCGGTGGAAGTTTCGTCGATCCCTCTGAGGTCGACCAGAATCATATTCGTGCCCTGTGTCGCTATGGCGCTAGCTGTGATTCCGTCCACGTCGCTATCCGACAGCGCGTTTCCCGAGGGCCTGATCGTAATACTGTTTCGCGCAACCATTACTTCGGCCTCCTTCAGACGTGTGGTACTGCGATCCATGAACTACTCTGGAGTAATCGTATTTTATCACGAAATCGATATTTGTCAATTGATTAACAGCCAAGACTTTGAAAAAAACGGATTGTCGGCGTACATGAAAACGAGCGAGCCTTTCACCATCGAAAGACCCGCCATGCAATCTGTTCAATTAGTTTCATTCGTCCTTCGGCAGTCTCAGGGCAAGTGGACAATGTTTCTAATTCCCAAATCCCATTATAAATAACTCAGCGGTCTCGGCGGCCTCTGCGGTTGATGTTATTGCCGTTTCGCACACCCCGGCGCGGTGGTATGATGCTCGCCTGCGGGCGGCAGGCCCGCAACGCACCACAGGGCGTTTGCTATGGAGAGATAATAGTGGCTGAACCGATACAAGTATTAGTCAAGTTAAGACGTAAGGCAGGGTGCGAAGACGTTCCGCTGCCACGATATATGTCGGAACACGCGGCCGGCATGGATTTATGCGCCGCCTGCGACGCTGACGTGTCGATCGCACCAGGCGATGTCAAGCTGATCCCGTGCGGATTTTACATGGCCGTCCCGGTCGGCTACGAGGCGCAGGTTCGCCCACGAAGCGGACTAGCGATTAAGCACGGAATCACGCTGCCCAACGCACCGGGCACGATCGACGCGGATTATCGCGGCGAAGTGTGTGTGATTATGGGCAACGTCGGTAGCGAGCCGTTCGTGGTTCGCCGCAGCATGCGGGTCGCACAGATGGTGATAGCGCCGGCGATACAGGCGAGCATAGAGGTAGTGGACGAGCTCGACCAGACGCGACGTGGCGATGGCGGCTTTGGACATACCGGCCACTAGTACTCTGTAACATGGAGTATGGCGAATAGGTGCGATGCGCCGTCGGTTTGGATGCAAGGAAGAAAAGTGATGGCATATTCACTGAATATGTCGAGCTTTTCTGACGCAGACAGACAAGCCGGCGTCGCAAGCAAATGTCGGCAAAATACTTGTTACAGGGTACCAAACGAGAAACCAGTTAGGCGAGCGACAATACGCAACGGATTTGCGATGGCTAAAAAGCGAGTGGACAAATCGAAGTCGGCCGGCGAGCATCCCGGCCACCGTAGGTTCTGGCGGTACGTTTGCGTGCTGCTGCTGACGGGTGTGGTAACGCTGGCCTGGCTGAGCCTGGCGAGCTTTTCTCCCACCGATCCACCAGCGCCCACGCGCAGCCCGGTCAAGGAGACCGTGGACAACCTGGCCGGTCGGGTAGGGGCCGAAGTCGCCTACCAGTTGCACTACTGGCTGGGCGCAGGTTCGCTGGCTGCGCTGCTGTTTCTTTCGTTCGCGGCCGTGATTTTGATGCTGGGGGGCAAGGTTCGAGACCTGCCGTGGCGAGTCGTCGGGCTGGTGCTGCTGGTGGTCACCACGGCCGGGGCTGTGTACATGGCCAACCCCGACGCCGGGTCCGACGTGTATCGAGGCTGGGCGGGCGTGCTCGGTATCAACGTGGGCCAGTTCCTGCTGGAGAAGTTCGCGTTCGCAGGCTGGCTGATCCTGGGCGTTGCATTCTGCATTGGCATGATGTTCGTCGCGGACAATCTTGTGCTGTCCCTGCCGCGGTTCGGTAAGCACGTCGGCAAGAAGGTGTGGGATAAGCGCGGCGAAATACCGATGATGGTCGGCATTATTGGCGCAATTCGCGCGATTCGCGCAATTCGCCTCAGATCGCCCAAGGACACGGACAAGTCTCAGATTCGATCCGCAGCCAGCCGCCCCGTGGCCAGGATAACCCCGCCGACTCATCGTCCGGAAGCGCCCAAGCCTGTCATTACGCAAGCGTCACAGGTTATCGCAAAACTCAAAAATAAAATCGCGCCCAAGCCTGCCCTCAAGCCTGCCCCCAAACCTGCCCTCAAGCCTGCGGCCAAGCCCGCACCGCGCCCCAGCGAACCGGGTCACTACGTGCTGCCGTCACAGGAACTGCTGGCCGTTCCGACTGGCGGGTACCTCGAGTCACAGCAGGAAGCCGCCGCTCTGCGTCGCGACGTGCTCCAGCAGACGCTGAACGATTTCAACGTGTCGGCCGAGGTTATCGGCTACATGACAGGCCCGGTCATTACGATGTACGAGGTGTCCGTTGCGCCGGGCGTGAAAGTCTCGCAGATTGCAAACCTGGCGATGGACATCGCGCGGGCACTGGCCGTGCCTGGCGTGCGAATCGTTCCGCCGCGTTTCGGCAAAGACACGATCGGCATCGAAGTGCCCAACATGGACAAAGAGATCGTCCGCATCCGTCAACTGATGGAATTGCGACCCGAGTGCGAAGGCAAGATGTTCCTGCCGCTCTACCTGGGCAAAGACGCCGCAGGTGACGCGATCGTAGCCGACCTGGCGAGCATGCCGCACCTTCTGATCGCCGGAACGACCGGCTCGGGCAAGAGTGTTTGCATTAACACGATCCTGATGTCGCTGCTGATGACGCGTAGCCCGGAAGAAGTCAAATTGATATTAGTCGATCCGAAAATGGTCGAGATGGCCGCTTTCGAGAATATACCGCACCTGCTTTGCCCGATCGTAAACGACATGCGCAAGGCCGAGGATATTCTCGAGTGGGCTGCGATCAAGATGGACGAACGCTACGAGATTCTCAGGGACGCCGGCGTGCGGAACCTGGCCCAATATAACCGCTTGAAACCCGAAGTTTTGTACGAGCGGCTTGGAGTGGAGACCGACGAGGAAAAGGCCCGCATCCAGGTTCGCATGCCGCACTTCGTGATCATTATCGACGAGCTGGCCGACCTGATGATGACTTCGAGCAAGGAAGTCGAAACCCACATCATACGCATTGCCCAGAAGGCCCGCGCGGTGGGCATCCACCTGGTGCTGGCTACGCAGCGACCGAGCGTGAACGTGGTGACCGGCCTGATCAAATCGAACATGCCCTGTCGGATCAGCTTCCGCGTCGCATCGCGGCAGGAATCGCGAATCGTGCTCGACCAGAACGGCGCTGAGGTGCTGCTTGGCCGAGGCGATATGCTGCTGCTCCAGCCGGGCGACAGCAATCTTATCCGCTCGCAGGGCGCGTTTGTCGATGACTCTGAAATTCTCCCGGTAGTCAAACAATTGTGCGAGAACAGCCAGCAGGTTTTCAACCCCGAACTGGTCCGCCTCCAGTCGCGAGGGCCGGGCGACATGTCCGGCGACAGGGACGAATTGTTCGACAAGGCGGTCGAGGTAGTCCTGGCGAGTCAGCGCGGTAGCGTGTCACTGTTGCAGCGCCGGCTCCAGATCGGCTACAGCCGCGCCAGCCGCATTATCGACCAGATGGCCGAGTCGGGCCTGCTGGGCGAGTACAAGGGCAGCCAGGCACGCGAGTGCATGATGACGTTGGATGAGTGGCAGGAACTCCAGGAATCGATCGCAGCCGATCGATCCGGGCAGGCATCGCTGGACGGCGCGCCCACAAGCGCCTAGCGGTGACTCGTGTGCGAATGTAGAATGGCGCCGTGACGGACACAGACGAGCAACAGAATGATTCGTCGTCGCGATCGGCCGATGATCCCGCCGCGCCGGAACTATCGTCGCTGCGTGTGGCGTGGATTACCGGTTCGGACGTGCTGCATGCCCACGGCGAAACCTTGCGTGCCGCAGCGGTGGGGCTCATGGACGAGTTTGTCGAATTGACGGCGATCTGCCCGCAATCGGCCGATACGAATTGCGTTCCGAGCCCACCGTTGGATTTGATCCGCCACGGTCGGCTTCGCTGGCTGATGTTCGATCTGCCTGCGTTGGGCTGGCTGGCCACCGAAGTGAAGGCCCGCAAAGTGCAGTTGCTGCACGCCACGGACGCCGAGGGGGCCAACCTGGCCAGAAAACTATCGCACGAGTTGGGCATCCCGTATGTAATTTCCGCATGGTCGGCCAAAGACGCTCGCCAGTTGCACAGCGCCAAAGACGCTGCATCGATATTGGCGGCGTCCGATCCGATCCGACGGGCATTGCTGGCTCATCATGTAGCGCCAGGCGACCGCATCGAGTTGCTTCGCCCGGCGGTTCACTATACGTCCGACGCGACGTGCTTCGAGCCGGGATCGGGTGCGGTGGCTATCGTGGCCGGCGGAGATATGAATCACTATCGCCCGTTCGAAGCGGTGCTCCATACGTTCGCTTCGTTGCGAGTGCAGGAGCAGGAGTATGTATTTTTCCTGGTAGGCAACGGGCGGGCAGAAAAGCGCCTTCGAGGCCTGGCTGAGCAGTTGAATTTGATGCACGAGGTGACGTTCGTCGATCGCCAGCCTGCGTCGCGAATGCCCGACGTGTTCCGGGCGGCCGACGTGTACGTCTCGGTGTCGGCCGAGCGAACGTTCGATACCTGGTCGCTCCTGGCGATCGCGGCGGGCGTGCCGGTCCTGGCTGCCGGCGGTGGTGCGGGCGACTTCCTGATTGACGGTCAGACTTCGCTGGAATTCACCCAGGGCGACTCGGTGAGCCTGACGAAGAACCTCTCAGCCCTGTTGGACGACCGCCAAGCCGCACGCGAATTGGCCCAAAGCGCCCTTGCCCATCTTCGCAAGTACCACAGCACGGCCGCGATGGTATCGGCCCTGGCGGCGACGTATCGCAACGCGATTAAGTAGGGTGCTTGAAGTATGGAAAACGAATATGACCGGACAGGAAAGAGTAATCGCGGCGTTGCGGCGCACTGTACCAGACCGCGTTCCGTACGGAGTGCAGAACGGCGCCGTGCCGGCCGCGCGAACGCGTTTTTGCGCCGAATCCGGCCTGGATGACCCGCTGGCTACGCTCGGCAGCGATTCGTGCAACGTGTTTGTCGGCATGGGCGATGTGCCCGATTACAGCGGCTATCACCCGGACGCCGAGAGTAAATTTCCCAAATACCGCATCAACGATTGGGGCGTTTTGCTGGAAATGCGGGAAGGTACGCACCTTAAGCACATCCACGGCTCGCTGCTGGGTGAGCGGACAGACAGGGAAGTGGACGACTACCCGCTGCCTGATCTCCTGGCCGACGATGAAGCGATCCGGCAGATCAAGGCCGAGGTGGATGATATCCACGCAGCCGGCCTGGCCGCCAACGGCGCGGTGGAGATCGGAATCTTCGAATTCACTTGGCAGATCCGCGGCATGGAAGGGCTGATGGTGGACCTGCTGCTCGAGCCGGGCCGCGTGCACCGATTCGCCGATCGCATCGCCGAGAAATGCGCTGGTATGGCGAGGCATTTTGCACTGGCCGGCGCCGACGTGATCTGCCTGAGCGACAATGTGGCTACGCAGCGCGGCATGATGATGAGCCTCGAACACTGGCGCGAATTCTTTCGCCCGCGATTGGCTCGTATCATCGCCGAAACGCGTAAGGCCCGCTCCGATGCGATCATCCGCTACAAGTGCGACGGCAACGCGACGGACATCATCCCCGACCTGATCGAGATCGGCGTGGACGTGCTCTGTCCTGCGCAGGCCGACTGTATGGACCTCGGCCGACTGAAGCAGGAATACGGCAGGGACATTTCCTTCTGGGGCGCCGTGGAAACCCAAAGCCTCCTGCCGTTCGACACGCCGGCAAAAATCCGCGAAACGGTCAAGGTTCTTATCGACCAACTGGCCACAGGCGGGGGGCTTTATCTTTCGCCGACGCACATCCTCCAGCCGGACGTGCCGTGGGAAAACGTCGTCGCCTTCGTCGAAGCCGTGAAGGAATTCGGGGTGTATTGAGGAATGCCGTTGAGTGACGGGCCACAGGGCTTGCTTGTCAAGCCGTGTAGCTGAGATTAAAAAACGGGCGGGGCCTCACGTGGAAGCGCCGCCCGATACTCGTTTGATTTCGAAGCTCTCTATGCTTCCAGTTCGGGGATTTCGATCCAGGATCGATTTGCCCACGACTGCAGCGAAAGCTCGGCCAGTTGCACGCCCTTGGCGCCTTCCAGCAGGTTCCACATGAACGGCTCGTCGCAGACGAGGTGGCGAAGGAACATTTCCCACTGGATCTTGAAAGCGTTGTCGTATTCGACGTCGGGGTCGACCGACTTCCAGCCTTCGTAAAAATCAATCGGCTGGGGAACGTCTGGGTTCCAGACCGGCCGGGGCGTGTCGGCCGCCGACTGGACGAGGCAATCGCGCAGGCCAACGACGGCCGAGCCTTTCGTGCCGTCCACCTGGAGCACGAGCAGATCGTCCCGCCGTACGCGCGTAGCCCAACTGGCGTTGATGTGGGCGATCACGCCGCTATCCATCTCGAAGGTCGTCATCGAAATATCGTCGGCGGTGCACTTGTAGGGCTTGTCCTTTTCGTTCCAACGCTGCTTGACCAGCGTCGAGCCGACCGCGTTGAGGCACTTAATATTGCCGAAAAGGTTCGACAGGATATAGCGGAAGTGGCAGACCATGTCGATCATGATCCCGCCGCCGTCTTCTTTGCGATAGTTCCACGACGGTCGCTGCGGGGGTTGGCCGCCCGGCTCGCCCTCGAACACCCAGTAGCCGAAGTTGCCCATCACCGAGAGAATCTCGCCGAAGAAGCCTTCATCGACCAGTTTCTTGAGCTTCAAAAAGCCCGGCAGCCACAGCTTGTCCTGCACCACGCCGTTCTTCAGGCCTTTTTCCGTAGCCAGTGCGTAGAGCTTGTAAGCTTCTTCCGTGGTGGTGGCGGTTGGTTTTTCGCAGTACACGTGCTTGCCTGCGTTGAGGGCTCGCGTCACCCAATCGACTCGGCGGTCGGTCGTCTGCGCGTCGAAGTAGACATCGTAGCTCGGATCATTGATCTGGGCCTCGACATCGGTGGACCATTTCTCCACGCCGGACCGCTTGCACAGTTCCTGCAGTGCGTCGGGGCGTCGGCCGCACAGTACGCAGTCGGGCATGATGACTTCGTTTTCGCCGATCTTCACGCCGCCTTGCTTGATGATTTCCACGATGGACCGCATGAGGTGCTGGTTGGTGCCCATGCGACCGGTCACGCCGTTCATGATAATGCCGACTCGGTGTGTCTTAACGTCTGCCATGTGTACTGTCCTTTACGATTCGATTTTATGAATAATTTCGTATAGATGCACGTGTTAGCTATTCGGGTTTGTCGGTGCATTGCGGCCAGGCGCCGTTCGGCAGGGGCGGTACGTCCACGCCCGCCTTTGGCAGCGTTCCGTCGAGCTCCTGTCGCCAGTGGGCTACGTCGCCGGCAGGCCCGTAGCAATAGATGAACGTCAGAGGCTCGTCGCCGACGTTGGTCAACTGGTGAAAGACTCCGCTGGGGATATAGACGACCTGGCCGGTATTTAGGGGCTGCTTCTCTTCGCCGAGGCACATCTCGCCGGCGCCCTTGACGACGAAGTAGACTTCTTCCTGATCCTGGTTATGCCACGGCACCTGTCCGCCCTTGGCGTCGAGCGTGACGAAACCCATTGAGAAGGCGGTGGCCTGGACGGGCGAAGGTCCGCCGACGAGGTTCTGTGTCCGCCGCTTGGCGGGGTACGTTCGGCCGGCGATTTTTGCAAGATCCGCAATATTCATGTTTGCTCTCTCCTCGGATAGCTAACCTGCGGGCAATATGGCAACCTGCTGCCGCCCCGCAAGAGGGCCAAAGATACCAGATTTTTGTGGGTATTGAAATCCCAGCCACGAGTTTTGGGCAAAGGCAGGAATGGCCTAACCGAAGAACGTCAGATAAGGCTGGTTGGGATCGAGCCTCTGAACGTACAGGACCGCCTCGCGTGCGTGATAGTCTCCCCACATGCTGGATTCGCCGCAGGGGATATTTCGGCCGGATGGAATGGCGTCCCAGCCGTTGGGTTGATGGTAGATCGAGTGCAGGATCAGGCCCTGATGAGCCGGCTCAGCCGACAGATACATCTCGCCGAGCAGTGTATCGAGCACGGTCAGTCCCGCCTGGAAGTACCGTTTGCCTTCGGCCTTGGATTGCTGTGCGAGGTAGTGGCCCAGTCGAAGCAGTCCCTGGGCGGCGATGGCAGCAGCGGAACTATCCACCGGTTCGTAATCGTTGAATGGCTCGGCTGGGCGGTCGAGGTAATCGCTCAGTTTGTGAAGATTCGGCGCTCCGGTGTCCCAGTAGCATACCCCGTCGGTGGGTGTGTTGGCGATGTAGAAGTCACAGGCAGCTCTGGCAGCGCGGAGCATCATGGCCTCGATGTCTTCCCGCCCGCCGAAAGCAGCGAGTTCATCGTCGCTGCGAGTCTGCAGATACTCCAATTGCTCGGCATAGCCGACCATGACCCACGCCAGACCTCGCGTCCAGGTCGTAAACGGCGAGTAGCCCTGCTGGCTGTTCGGACAGCGGTAGTTGCCGTCGTTCGAATTGAAGATACTCTCGTGCGCTACCCGGCCGGGTTGGTCGTAGGCGTCGCGTGACTCGCCATAATAGACGTTGTAGGTCGCCGTGGTTTTCGCATGATCGATCAGCCGGCCCAGCAGAGATATTCTTCGATCATTCTCTCCTTGCAGCACATGGCCGAGCATGTGGCTGACGGCCAAGGCCCGGCAGGACCGTAGCGTGTCGGCGAACAGGGAGTGCGGGCCGTTGAACGAGTAGATATAACCGCCGTCAGACGGCAGGGCGGTCCACCTGCGGGCTTGGACAGCGCCGGAACATTTCAGAGCCAGTTCGTAAAAGGCCCGCTCCCATGGATCTTCGGAGATGCGGCCTTCGTTCATCAACCGGCGAAGGTTCCCATATGTGCTGACGTTGTTAAAGCCGTGATCGTGCACGCCCGTGTGGGTGACATGTGCGGCCATTTTTTCGACCGTGCCCCGGCGCCCCCATTCCAGCATCTGCTCATCGCCAGTCGCATCGAACTGCAAAATCGGCGAACCGATCTGGAAGCCCTGCGTCCATTCAGTCCAGCCTCGCGTGGTGTACTTGCCGCCGACGGTAAACACGGGCGAGCCCTTGGTGGTGTCATACTCGCCTTCAATGAGGTGTATTTTGGCGGCCGACAGTTCCCAGAACCGCTCGATTTTCGAGGTCAAATCGGCAGAGGTCAGTTCGCTTCGGATGTCGATCATGGTTGTCTCCCCAGCCTGTTACTTAAGGTCCACTCCGGCTGCACGAAGCCGCTCTGCCAGCGGGCCGCGATTGGCATCGCTCAGCGGCGTCATCGGCAGTCGCAATTCGTTGTTGATCATGCCCGCCATCGCCATCGCCGCTTTGATCGGGATCGGGTTGGTCTCGACAAAGATAGCCTTGAACAGCGGATAGAGCTTGGCGTGCTGGGCTGCTGCTGCGGGCAAATCTTTGGCGAGTATCGCGTCGGTAAGTTTGCGGACCTCAGCCGGCAGGATGTTGGCAAGCACGCTGATCACGCCGCTACCGCCGACCGATCCCATCGGCAGGGTCAATGAATCGTCGCCGGAGAGTATCGTAATGTTGCACGCGCTGGCCACGGCGCTGGTCTTGTCGATGCTGCCGACCGCGTCTTTCAGGGCAGTGACCATTTCGATCTCGTTGAACATCCGGGCGATAGTTTCGCTCGTCAGTTCGACGCTGGTCCGGCCGGGAATGTTGTACAGCACGATCGGCAGGCCAATTTCGCCGATGGCCCGAACGTGCTCGAACATGCCCTGCTGCGTTGGCTTGTTGTAGTACGGATTGACGATCAGGCATGCGGTGGCGCCGGCTTCTTTGGCGTGTTGTGTCAGCCGCAACGCCTCGGCCGTGGAGTTGCTGCCCGTGCCGGGGATGACCGGGACGCGGCCGGCTGTTTTCTCGATGGTGAACTCGATCACGCGATCGTGCTCGGCATGCGAGAGCGTGGGCGACTCGCCGGTCGTGCCGCAGGGAACCAGGCCCTGAATTCCGTTTTCAATCTGGAACTCGATGAGTCGGCCTAGCGTATCGTAGTCCACCTCGCCGTCGGTGAACGGCGTGACCAGGGCCGTCATAGCGCCTTGCAATTTCATTTGATTCGTCATGGTGCGATTCTCCGATTCACAGCCTCGCCCGATTGCGATGGCGAGGTTCGTTCATTTGCTCATTTCATTCGCCCAGTACCGCCAGATACGCCTTGACCGTCGCGGCCAGGCCCAGCACCAGTGCGTCGGCGATCAGCGCGTGGCCGATCGACACTTCCAGTATCCCGCCGATCGCGCAGAACGCCCGCAGGTTGTCCAGGTTCAGATCATGTCCGGCGTTGACGCCCATCCCTGCGTCTTGGGCAGCCATTGCGGCGCAGGCAAAAATCGCCAGCGGTTCGTCGACGTTGCCTGCCGCGAAAGCACTGGCGTATGGTTCGGTATATAGCTCGATGCGGTTGGCCCCGCAGTCGGCGGCTCGGTGGATTTGATCGCAGTCGGCGTCGATGAACAAGCTGACGCGAATTCCCAGCCCGGTAAGTTCAGCTACGATCGGCGCGAGTCGTTCCGCGTCGCGCTGCAAATCCCAGCCGTGATCGGATGTTCGCTGATCGGGCGAGTCGGGCACGAGTGTGCATTGGTCGGGCTTGGCCTGGCGGACCAGTTCCATGAAGCCCGGATACGTGCCGGCCGATTCTGCGAAGGGGTTGCCTTCGATATTGAACTCGGCGGTCACGGCCGTGCCAGAAAGCATCTCGGCCAGTTCGAACACGTCTGCCGGGCGGACGTGCCGCTGGTCCGGTCGCGGGTGTACGGTGATCCCGTGCGATCCGGCGTCGAGGCATATCTGGGCAGTCCGCGCAACCGACGGGATATCCAGATCCCGCTGATTACGCAGCAGTGCGATTTTATTTACGTTTACGCTCAGTTTTGTCATTACAGTACCTGTCGCCGGCTGGGCCGGCAATAATTCGGCCCCGCTTGCAGAGCTATTTTAATTCCGCCAAAGAGCAATGCCAGTGCAAATACCGTAAGCTCATCGAATACTCGAATAAAATGTGTTTGAACTTTCGTCGTCGGAGGTTGCGGCGTACGATTCCAATCGATTTCATTTGGCCTTGTTAGCGGGAGCGAGAACATGTCAGCGTCCGGTTTGAAGCTGGGTTGCCCGGCAACGAAACCGGACAATGGCAGCCGAGCCTGCCGTTCAAGACGGCGTGAGCCGCAAGTGCGTCAGTCGCGGCGATGACGTCGATTGAACTGCATGTCCAGAAATTCGGGGACGAGGGGCTTGGGGTAGGGCTCGATGGTTACGGTCGTCAGCGCGAGTGCGGCCAGTTTTTCCAGAATGCGAGCGGTGTCAACGGCCTTGGCTGGCGATTTGCCCCATGCGACCGGTCCGTGCCCGGCGACCAGAATAGCTGGTATGTTACGCGGATCGAGGCGGACGAATCGCTCGATGATGAGCTTGCCTACGTTGGCTTCGCTGTCGGGCGAGGCGTCTTCGGCGACGAGATGTCGGGTGCATGGCACGGCCCCATGAAAATGCACCGAGTGCGTGATGCCCATTGGCGGCAGTTCCCGCGCGGCCTGGGCCCAGGCCGTAGCGTAAAGGCTGTGTACATGTGCGACCCCGCCGATTTGCTTGAAGCCGCGATACAACTCCAGATGCATCGGCGCGCAGAACGATGGAGCCAGATCGCCTTCGACCACCTTGCCGGTTTCCAGCGAGACAACGGGCATTTGCTCGGGGCCGACCGCTACGTTCGGGCGTTCGTTGGGCGTTACGACCATGAACCCGCCGGCCCGATCGACCGCGCTTGCGCTGGGGCAAAGGGCGGTTGTGAATTCCATCTCCGCAAGCTTCGATTGCGCCTGGCAAACCTGAGTTTTCAGTTCTTCGAGCATGTTATTCCGTCCACCGTCTTTTCTATTATTTGCGAGCTTCTGCTCAGCATTTTTTATACTGGCCAAAGATACATGGCCCTGGATGTCGTTATTTCCGTGCCTCTGCTCGGATTTCGAGCAGTTCCTTCATCACGTTGAAGAGGTTGCTTTCACCCTCGGCCATGCCGAACGCATCGTGGGTCTGACGGTACAACTTATACAGCCGCTTGTACACTGTGTGTGCTTTGGCATTGGGTTTGAAGACCTTTTTCTTCAGGCCGGTCATCGCCTTCTGTGCAGCCGGTACGCTGGAGTATCCGCCGGCTTTCTTGCCAGCCACGACCGCACCGGCGATGCAAGCGCCCAAAGCGCAGGTCTGCGAAGATCGCGAGACTTTCATGGCACGGCCGGTCACGTCGGCGTAAATCTGCATGACCATCGGGTTTTTCTCGGCGATTCCGCCGCAATTCAGCACCTGGCGAACCTTCACGTCGTATTCTTCGAAGCGGTTGATGATCGTCAGCGCTCCAAACGCGGTCGCCTCGATCAGTGTGCGGTATATCTCCGCCGGCGTGGTGTAGAGTGTCTGGCCCAGCAGCAGGCCCGTCAGCCGCTGATCGACCAGAATCGTGCGATTGCCGTTGTTCCAGTCCAGCGCCAGCAGCCCCGAGGCGCCGGGTGCAATTTTGGCGGCCGCCAGGGTCAGTTCCTCGTGCGAGCCTGCCTTCTTGCCGCCCGGCTGGATGTAATTAACGAACCAGTTGAAAATATCGCCCACTGCCGACTGGCCCGCCTCGAGGCCGAAGTAGTTTGGCAAGATACTGCCACCCACAATGCCGCACAGGCCCGGAACGTCGGCGAGTTTGGCTTTTTGCGGGACGATCATCATATCGCACGTGCTCGTGCCGATAATTTTGACCAGCGCGCCGGGTGCGATTCCCGTGCCCACCGCGCCCAGATGCGCGTCGAACGCGCCGACCGCCACCGGAATGCCGGCCGGCAGTTTGGTCTTGTCCGCCCAGTATTCGCTGAGCCCACCGACTTTTTTGTCGATCGCATAGGCGTTGGCTGGCAGGCGGTCTCGCAGATCGCCGAGTTTCTTATCGAGACGCGAGAGGAACAGCTTGTCGGGATAGCCGCCCCACGAATCGTTGAACATCGCCTTATGGCCGGCCGCACATACGCTGGCTACGAACTGCCCCGGCTTGTTGGCCGAGCCGGTCAGCATCGCGGGGATCCAGTCGGCGCACTCGACCCAGGTATGAGCGGCCTTGAAGACCGCCGGTGCGGTCCGCAGGCAGTGCAGGATCTTGCTGAAGAACCACTCGCTGCTGTACGTGCCGCCGCACTTGGCGAGGTATTGCGGGCGGAGGCGCTTGGCAAGGGCGGTGATCTCCTCGGCCTCGGCGATCGAGGTGTGGTCTTTCCACAGCCAAGCCATCGCGGCCGGGTTTTTGGCGAATTTTTTGTCGAACGCCAGCGGTCGCCCGGCAGCGTCGACCGGCAGGGGGGTCGAGCCGGTCGTGTCCACTCCGATTCCGATCACGTCGGCGGGCCTGAAGCTCTTGATGGTTTTCTTCGCGTCGGCCAATGCGTCTTTGATGGAGCGTTCGGCGCCTGTTACGTAGTCGCCCGGGTGTTGGCGGGCGAGGTTGGGGTCGCGTGAGAGAATCACGCCCTGATGGCCGTGGGAGTAGTTCCAGACGGCCTGGCCGACCTCCCGACCGTTGGCTACATTGATGATTAGACAGCGAACGGAGTTCGTTCCGTAGTCGAGCCCAATGGTGAACTTCGCCATGTCCCAATCCTTTCAGACCCAGGCATTGCCTGTCGGCAAGAAGATACGTTGAATGGCTCGTATTGTCCAGAGACCAGCGTGCGGCTCGTGGTGAAATAGAAGAAGGCCTCCAGCCGGGGGACGGCTGAAGACCTTCGTCGTTAATAAAGAGGGCGAGACGGTTGCTTGCTCAAGGCACCGTCATCGCCCTTCGCCTTGGTAGAGATCCCCTCAACGGTGAGGCTCAATAATTTGCGAAATTCCGGAGGAGGAGGGACCGGAATAAACTCATGGGCGCTCATCTCCATAAGCAGATCGCATTGGCGCTCTGATCTCTACCTATTTTGAGAATCTTCCGTCGGCCAAAACCCCTTAGGACGGGGTTCCCTCAAGTGGGCGCTCATCTCCACTTTGTACAACGGCCAACATTTGGGTGGAAGCTTCTCTTTGAAACTCATCGCAAAACGGCTGGCAGCCGCTTAATTTTGGCTCCTCGGTCAATTCCATATTCTCACTTACTGCTCTTCGGGACAGGCGTGCCCGTGGGCCAGCCATCCCTTGTCGTCTCCCTCGACGATACAGACCCTTGGAGAGCATGGGTCAAAATGCTAGTCCAGTCCCTGGGATCTACCGGCCGGGTCAGATAGCAGGCTCCGCCTTGGCGGGCAGCAAGCTCGTAGTCCCCGCTGCCGGTGTCTCCAACTACTAGAACCTGGCAACGCGGCCAGCGGCGCCGCAGCCATCTTAGCGTCCGACGGATCACCACTGGGGTGTCTGCCGTTGCGATGATGAACAAAGCCACTTTGCCGGTGGGCAGGTTATAAAGCATATCCTCCACTCGCCGGTACGTGACTAAGCATGCAGTATTCAGTTCTGCAAGTTGCCGCCCAACCATGGCAGCTTCCGCAGCGTCCGTGCAAGCCATAACTATGCACGTACGCTGCCCCATCGGCCTCATCGCCGACGTGACATGTTCCCTCGAATCCACCGAATAGGCTCCTCATGCTACTTTGTCTTACTTCTACTTCAACTCCCTCACCCTTCTATATAAGCAACCCCCGTGCCAGAATCGGTAATTGGCTGGCGTCATTCTTTATGTATTTACGTATAAAGACGATAGGAAAAATTCTTTTTGTGGAGAGTTTTGGCACGGTTGCGCGGGTGTCGCGAACTGCTGCAGAATGCGTCACTTGCTGTAGCAGACTGCGGCGCTGGGTGTCGCAATGCGCGGCAGCCTCTTGCGAGTGCAAAAGTGAAGTGTTCGCATCGGGGTAATGATGTATCGGCATGCTTGCGAAATAGCTTGAGCTTTAGACTTGGGCGAGGCTTTTTTCCATTTCGGATTTTGAATTTGGGATTGAACAGAAGAAGAAGCAAAAGCAACGATGACGGGTGGCACGGCTTGCTTGCAAGCCGTGTTGTGGAGATTAAACAACAGGCGGCCTGCGTCCCGCCGCTAAACAAACAACAGAAGCATCAGAAGAAGAACATGGTCACGCAAGCGTGAGCCATGGCACCCAACTCGAAGCATGGCACCCGGCAATGCCATTTGGGATTTGGGAATTCGGATTTTTTGGAACTTGGATTGAACGACAGTTGTAGGGCGTGCAACTCGTTGCACGCGGAATGTTTTTTGAAAAATGATCTAGATCATCTTGACGGCATAGCTGACGGCGATGCTGAGCGAGACGATGGAAAACAGCGTGCTGAGCACCACGCCGCCGGCGGTGAGTGTAGCGTCGTCCGTGAGTTGATCGGCCAATATGAAGGAGGAGATGGCAGTCGGCGTCGAACAGAGGATCATTGCCACGCCCGCTTCTGGCCCGGTGAGCCCAAGCATGTGAATCGCCGCAAAGCCAACTATCGGACAGACAGCTGTTTTGATCAGCGCAGCCAGTGTTGAGTAACCCAGGTGCCCGCGAATCTTAGTGCCCGCCAGCGTCCCGCCGATCCCGAGCAGGGCAAGCGGCAGGGCGAGTTGACCGGCGACGTCCAGAGTACGTCCCGCCGCCAGGGGGAGTTTCCAGCCAGCCAGCATCGCGCAAATGCCGGCGGTGCATGAAATAATC
>SDBT01004939.1_pt1 | contig 22516 bp, 27 predicted proteins | sample 2277101 | NCBI WGS metagenome assembly SDBT01 (sample SAMN10404973, study PRJNA504765) | marine sediment metagenome | isolation source: marine sediment core GS10_PC15, 103 cmbsf | place: Arctic Ocean: Southern Knipovich Ridge | collected 2010 | reverse complement strand
TTATTTCATTTATTGGTAATTATGGAATTTTAAATTTGAGTAAAGCATATTTTTTACTTACAAAAGCACTAAGAGCTTATTTTTACTTTATTGAATTAATTATTTTTAAAACAAAAGTAAATTATAAAATTCAAACTAATTTAATATTTAGTTATTCTATAATATTAATAAAAAATTATTTAGTTACCATAAAAAATAAAAAACTAGACCCCTTCCAAGAGCAAGAAGAAATTAAACGAACTATTGGAAATATATTTAATGCTAACGAAGAATTTACATTTTTATCAATTTTAAAAAGAACTGAAGCTATTCTAAATACTGATAAAATAAAAGAAAATTATAAAGAGTCCATTGCTAAAAATATAAATATTTTATTCAAAGTTATAATTAATTTTTACAATAAAATTATAGTAATTTCTGCTCAATTTAATTCGGCTCTCTTATTTTTTATTAATTATAATATTCGAGATATTTCATTATATTGTTTAGCTTTTCTTTATTCTGGAAAGATTTTCAAAAAGACTCTTGATAAAAGAGAATTAATAAAAAATATAAGTTTATTGGTTACGAATTATAAAGTAGTTTTTAATTCCTTTAAGGATATTAAAGAAAATGAATTATATCTTGAAATTTTAGATAGCTTATTAAGGATTGGATATAAATTACATAAAATGAAGCAACCTAATGCATTATTAGAAATCGTAGATGCTATTGTTTCTATTGCAGATAACTATATATCAAAATATAGAGGTGCAGAAGTGATAGAAACAAGTTTAGAAATTGTAGAGAGAGCTGCATTCCTTTGTATCTATGAAGATTCTAACGGTATTTTTAAAAAATTCCTTGCCTATATTAAAAAATATCAATGGAATGCAAGCGCTCATAGCTGTATTGAGTTTGAAGATAAATATCCTGATATAACTTATACCCTTGGTATGAGTGGTTCTGAGTACTTTATAAATTGTTTAAAAATACTTAAAAATAAATTAGAGCTTCGTATTATTAAAAAAGAAAATGACTATTTTTCTGATGTTTTTTCTCCCTTTGAAAAGAAATTAATCCAAGAAATAAAAAAAGATAGTTTAGAAAAATTTTTAATTGAATTAAATAATCTTCCGGTTTTTTAAATCTTTAAACTCTTTCAATAGCTGTTTTGAAATTCTACTATTACCCAACCACTCTGGCCTATAACATCCCAACTCCCCCTCCTCCAACCGAATTTCCCAAAAAAAGATACCAAAACAAATAAACTTACACTATAATCAGGAACAATATAAAAAAGGCCGGTATTCTGACGGGCAAGATATGCATTTGTAACACATGCTATCTGTGTAAGAACAGGTACTTACCAGTTCTATATATTACCTATTTCCGTTTACTGATTAAAAAAAATATATGCAAGACATCGGCTATAAATAAACCAGCCCAGATCAATGTCACCGTTCTTCTTATCTGTAAACTCCAATCCCACCAGGGCTGATAATATATGAAAATAATTACCAAAATAGCTACCAGTATATAAACCCAGCCCTGCCAGGTCTTGGGCCGTATTCCCCATCCGGTATATTTCTTTTTTGCAAACCAGTCAGGCCTTCCTATCATCATCCCTCCAGATCCTAGAATTCTATATTTTTAATGACCTTTAGTATAAACAGTTTTCCTAAAACTTAAACACCGATTACTAAGGGTCCGCCTGTTGACATATGACACAGTGTCATATATAATGTGACAATGTGTCATAATAATTTACAAGGAGCAGGATTGTGCCAAAAGAGACTTTTTTTAATCTGGCCCAGGCAAAGAGGGACAAGATCATAAATGCTGCGATAAAAGAATTTTCAAGGGTGACTATTGACGAAGCGTCAATAGAAAATATCATAATCGAGGCAAAAATATCAAGGGGAAGCTTTTACCAGTATTTTGAAGACAAGGAAGATGCATATAAATATGTGATCAGTTCTGTAATATCAAAAAAACATGAAAGCCTATTAAAAATACTAGAGAAAAATAAAGGGGATATATTTTTAGCATTTGAGGAAATATTTAAAAAAGAATTTGAAATATTTTCAAATGATGTTTTTCATAATCTGATGAGGAACTTTATTTCAGGTACAAAATCCAGGATGCATTCCGAGGTGATCGGGGACAGCCACTTCAAAAGAATGGGGATAAATAAAATGGATATGCATTCGAAGATCCTTGGCCTTATCGATAAGGATCTGTATTCATTAAAAGATGACAATAGCTATGCTGTCCTTCTGGGCCTGCTTTTTAAGGCCATGAGAGATACCATGCATAAGGCAGCGGTAAAAAAAATGACAAAAAAAGAAGCCCTGGACCAGTTTATGAAAGTAATGGATATCCTAAAATACGGGGCTTTAAAAAATAGATCTCAGGAGGAGGTTATTTAATGGAAAATATTATAGAGGTCAAGAATTTAACAAAATATTATGGAAAGACATTAGCTGTAGATGGAATAGATTTTGACGTAAAGAAGGGGGAAATATTCGGATTCCTGGGGCCCAATGGGGCAGGTAAATCTACTACTATAAATATGCTCTGTACCATAATAGGGAAAAGTGATGGAGAATTATATGTAGGCGGGGAGGATGTTACCAAAAAACAGGATGAAGTAAGAAAAAAGATAGGGATTGTTTTTCAGGAGAGGACATTAGATGAAAAACTTACTGCAGGGGAAAATCTTTATATCCACGGCAGGTTGTACCATATTCCCAAAAAGGAGATAAGCGAAAGAATTGAAAAAGTCTTAGAAGTAGTAGGTCTCTCAGATAAAAAAAAGGATCTCGTAAGCTCTTTTTCAGGGGGAATGAAAAGAAGGCTGGAAATAGCGAGGGGATTCATGCACTATCCCAGGGTATTATTTTTGGATGAGCCCACTACAGGGCTTGATCCCCAGACCCGGGCCCATGTATGGGAATATTTATTGAAGCTGCGGAAAGAGCATGATATGACTATTTTCCTGACGACCCATTATATGGATGAGGCAGAGATATGTGACAGGGTCGCCATAATAGACCAGGGGAAGATAGTTGCATATGATACGCCACAAAAACTAAAAGGGGACCTGGCAGCAAGGAAAGTAAAATTTAAGGCAAGCAATAGAAAAGATGCCATTGAATTAATCGAGAAAAAATTTGGAAATGAAATAATCAAGGCCGATGGAGATTTTTTTGAAGTACTGGTGAAAGGCAAGCCGACCGAGTTTGTGGTTAAATTTCTTAAGGAATATAGGGGAGAGTTTAGCCACCTGGAAATAATAAGGCCGACTTTAAATGATGTTTTTATGAATATTACCGGAAAAGATATAAGGGAATAGGAGGAAAATAATATGACTACGATTATAACTATCTGGTACCGTGAATTTTTAAATTATATAAGGGACAGGGCAAGAATAGTCAGCTCGGTTGTTATGAGCCTTATGCTGATGCTGGTCTTTACATTTGCACTGGGTGATTTTGATACATCTGTGCTTGGTATTGAGCCGATCCAATATATGCTGCCGGGAATCATTGCCACTACCATATTCATGACTTCAATAAATGGGGCATTAAGCGTTATTACCGATAAAACAGAAGGATTCATGAAAGAGTTCCTGGTCTCACCTATAAAAAGGTCAAGTATTGCAATTGGCAAGATCCTGGGAACTGCAACTACTGCCATAATACAGGGGTCAGTAATCCTTGTGATATCACCTATATTTGGAATGAGGTATTCTGCGGTCATGATACTCGGCCTATATGCAGGAATGATCGCCATAGCTTTAGCGGTTGCTGCCATCGGGCTATTTATTGCATCAAAAGTAAAATCAGCAATGGGGTTCCAGATGTTTGTCCAGATGTTGATGATGCCCATGATGTTTCTATCCGGGGCATTTGTACCGATTGCTAATCTGCCGATCTGGCTGAGGCCTGTTGTTTATGTAAATCCTGTTACCTATGCAGTGAGTGCATTCAGGAATATATCTGTAGATACTACCGGGATACCGGATGCAGTATTAGAGAGGATGGGGCTCCTACTGGCTTATGGTGACTTTAAAGTGACCCCTATCGTTTCTATCGGAGTGCTCCTTATTATTGGAGCGGTTTTCCTGGCACTGGCAGTACATGCATTTAAAAGTGTATCTATTACGCAAAAAGTGAAATTTAGGATGGGCGGCCCCGGAAGGCATTAAGCAGGTCTAAGCAAGAGCCTTCACTTTACAATGACAATACCCATAGTAATCTGGGATAAAACTAAAAGAAGTCAAAAATCTATAATCAGGGCAGGGATAATAAATGAAGCCAGCAATAAGGTTAGAAAATATCAGGAAGAGCCTGGGGAAGCGGGAGATCCTAAAAGGAATAAGCTTCTCTGTGGAAATGGGGGACATATTTGGTTACCTGGGTCCAAATGGCGCTGGCAAGACCACGACTATAAGGATAATACTTGGTTTGTTCAAGGCTGATTCTGGAAATCTTGATGTACTGGGCCAGGATATTGAAAGCAGTGAAACAAGGAAAAAAATAGGTTTTGTGCTTGACCTGGATGGCCTATATGATGGCATGACAGCCAGGGAAAACCTTGTATTTTATTCCAGGCTATATGGAATGGATATTGCAGAAGAAAGGATCGATGAGCTGCTTAACATGGTGGAATTGAGCGGCAGGGGCGATGACCGGGTACACACATATTCTACAGGTATGAGACAGAGATTGGCCCTGGCCAGGTCCATGGTGCATGATCCCGAAATTTTAGTTTTTGACGAACCCACTTCCGGTGTAGATCCATCCGGGCAGATCGAGATAAGAAAGATCATGTTAGACCTGGCCCATAAAGAAAATAAAACAATTATCTTAAGTTCCCATAACCTTGATGAGGTACAGCGTATCTGTAACCGGATCGCGATTATTGACAGAGGGGAAATAAAGCTTTATGGAGAACTGGAAAGCCTCCGCAAGCAAATGGGGAAAAGTGGAATAATAATCAGGTCATCCGGGGACATTGCCAGTAAGACGATAAACGAGATTAAAAAAATATCCCGGCTTGGACTGAAGGAAGTAAAAGATAAGAGCCTTGTTTTTATACCAGACAAGGGAACAGAGACATCCGATATTATAAGCCTACTTTCCAGCCGCGGAATAAAGGTCGATGAAGCAATAAAGCAAGAAGCATCCCTTGAAGAGATGTATTCAAATATTTTGAAAGGGGCCGGGGGATCATGAAAAATATAGGCACACTGATCAATGTCAATATCAAAAACAATTTTATCTCAAAGACAGTAGCTATTATCTGGTACGGCATGGGCCTGCTAATTGTTGCTGCTTTGGCTGCCTTATTAGGTGTCCTTCTTATAGTCCCGGAATTAAAAAATGCTTCTCCCGATAAGGCTAAACTGGAACTTTACCTGGGTGTGATCTTGTTTTCTGCTTCCATCCTGGGCCTGGGAATAAACCTGAATGCACTTGGAGTTTCATCCATGATCAGGGAAAAATCAAGGGGAAATATACAGTCGCTTCTGGCCACGCCGCTAAAATTAAAAGAAGTCTGGATCGGCAAAAGCCTGGCTATTTTTATACCGGGCCTGATCATGGGCACACTCCTGACCCTTATGACCCTGATCGTTGTAAACTATATTTATTTTGTCCCGACCATAGGATTTTTGTTTAGTCCCTGGATAGCTGCAACTTGTTTTATTGCCTTTCCGCTTATATATTTTTGCTTAGGTCTCCTGGTCTACCTGGTGGGACTAACCGGCAAGCCGATGAATGCAAATATCATTGCCATAGCTTTTTTACCAATTTTTATAAATGTTATAATCCAGCTGCCGCTTCGTTCTAATTTTATGGATTTTACCTCATGGCCCTTTACGCTGGCTAATATCGGAATTGCCCTGGTGATTGCAATTATCATGCTCATTTTACAGTCCAGTCTTTCCAAAGAAAGGGTCGTCTTATCATATTAGGAGTTTTATTTGAGTAAAACAGGCATTATTCTTCAAAGAGATTTCACCGAACTCAGGAAAACAAATACTTTCCTTATCATCAGTATAGTATTTTCTGCAGTAACTATTGCTACTGCTGTGAGCGTCAGTATTATCTTGAACAGGCAGGAATGGATAGGGGAAAAAGCAGCAGAGCCAATATTGGGATTAATAATAGGCCTGATGGCATACTTTTTGCCGCTTTCGATCCTCATGGTATTTATATGGGCATTTTCCAATCTACCTGTAGTCAGGGAGAAAGCTGGGGGAAATATTGCCTCACTTATTGCCACTCCCTTAAGTCCCAAAGAAATATGGTTGGGCAAAAGCCTGGCTATCTTTATCCCCGGTTATGTGATATCAGTTATTTTAACGATGATTGTTTTACTCACTGTAAATCTATCTGTTATAGTTCCAGCCACCGGAGATTTTCTTTTTCCACTGCCCTTATTTTTAGTGAGCCTGGTATGGAATCCACTTCTTTTATTAGGATTACTTTTATTTATTATACTTTTCTCTCTTTCAAAAAATCCCGATATTGCCATTGCACCCTCTTTCCTTGTCGGGTTTGGCCTGACGATGGGGATCCCATTAGGAATGGCAATGGGTAAGATAGATCTGTCTTCCTGGTCCTTTTCCCTCTGGTATCTGGCAGGAGTCATAATTGTCTGGATCGCTATATTTTTTCTCACCCGCCTTCTCACAAAGGAAAATATAATCCTATCCGGTAAGGGGGGCTAGGTCTTTTAAATAAACCTGGGTAAAATTTATATATGGCCTGTGCAGTATTTCCACGATAAGCTTCATCTACCGTCTCCGATCAAATCATAAAAATATTTAGAAAGCCCTTGACACCACTATTTCTAAAATGTTATTATATCGGATAACGATACATCGTAGTATGTTGTAACGAAGGCCGTAATATATACCAGGAAGGGTTTTGGATGAATAGAATAAAGAAACTATCACCACTTACTGAAACTACTTATTATATCCTGGTGTCTCTTTTGGAGCCGCTTCACGGATATGGCATTATGCAGAAAGTAATAAACTTAAGCAAGGGCAGGGTCCATCTTGGTCCGGGCACCCTATATGGAGCCCTGGGCAATCTGGTGGATACAGGTTTGATCATTCCTGGAGGACCCGCAGAGCCAAACAGCCGTAGAAAGATCTACATAATAACTGAACTTGGAAAAGAGCTTATAGAATTTGAAGTAAATAGATTAGAGGAGATGGTAACTAATGGCAGGGACCTCTTAAGAAAGGATTTTAAAAATGAATAAGGTAACCGAAAATAAGACAATATTAAAAATATTTTTTGCCTGGCAGGAGAAAAAAGAGGGACAGTGGTTAAGAAAAATGTCAAATGACGGCTGGCATCTGGATAGTGTTGGATTCCTTAATTACAGATTTAAAAAGGGAGAGCACAAAGATATGGTATACCAGTTTGATTTTAAGCCATTAAGAGGAAAAGAATTAGATGATTATATAACCTTATTTGATGATGCAGGCTGGGAATATGTAGACAGGTTAGGAAGCTGGTATTATTTTAGAACAGAAGCAAAAGAAGGTTTGGAACCTGAGATATACACAGACAATGCCTCAAAATTAAAAAAGTATAAATTATTACTGGTATTTCTGGCTGTAATTTCTTTACCTCAAATATATTTTCTTACTATGATGCTGACAAGATTTAAAAATGTAGCACCCTATTCATTACCTGTCACTTTACTCTATGCATTGATCCTATGCTTGCTGGTTTATGGGATCGTGCGTATTTCTCTTATAGTAAAAAAAATAAGGCGGGATATCAGGGAATAAGAAAGATTAATATAATCGACAGGGACCATTATGTTCCGATTACAAAAATAATACATTATTTTACAAATGACGGCAGCTTCCAATATTTAGTGGTCGATCACTATCTCACCCGAGAATACAAAAAAGATCTTTAAGCTGCTGTTCTCACTTGTGATGACAGAATGCTCGGTCTCCCTTGGGACATTAAGAAAATCATTTTCCTTCACCCGATAAACTTTATTATTTATTTTGACCCTGCCGCTGCCCGAAAGGATAAATAGCGCCTCATCAACATTGTGCCTGTGAGACTGGGAAACCTTGCCTCCGCTAAATTCAGTAATGCCCAGATTCAGGTTTTTGGTACCTATCTTGCCCTGGGGGCCAAATGCAAATCTTGTCCATCGGTCATCAAAGATCTTTTTAGTGATATCTTTCTCATTAAATTTAATATTCTGATCATTCATAAATATTTATTTTATACCTAATATTTTGTCTATCTCGCTTTTATTGAACCCGATGATTATTTCACCATCTATATCCAGGACCGGCACGCCCATCTGCCCGGATTTATCGATCATCTCTTGTGCCTTTTCCTGGTCAGAACTTACATCAATTGCTTCAAATTCAATATTGTGAGAGTCTAAATATCCTTTTGCCTTAATGCAGTAAGGACAGGTCGGTGTGGTATATATTAAAACTTTTTTTACGGCTTTCCTCCCATGGTACTTTTACATCATTTTAACAGAACCAGGTTCCAAATACCAAAATATTTTACAATTATGATTTATTATTTGTTATAATCAATTGCTAGAATTTTATCTATGGGACAAAAATGAAAAAGAGGAAAAAATGGGAATCTTAGATCTACCAAAATATGACCTCAGTAAGCAGGAGAATACAATAGTAGATAAGGTCATCTCAAATCATGAAAAAAGCAGGCATTCCCTTATACCGGTGCTTCAGGAGATACAGGACAGTGTAGGTTTTCTTCCTCTTGATGTACAGAGGAAAGTAGCAAGGGGCATAGAGGTCCCTGAAAAGGATGTCTACGGAGTAGTCACTTTTTATTCTTTTTTTACGATGGTGCCCCGGGGAAAATATAATATAAGGGTCTGCATGGGGACAGCATGCTTTGTAAAGGGCGGAAAACTGATAACTGATAATATCAGGAAAGGGCTCCAGATAGAACCCGGCCAGACGACTCCTGACAGGATCTATTCCCTCCAGGCAAATAGATGTGTCGGAGCCTGTGGGATCGCTCCGGTTATTATAATAAATGATAAAGTATATAAAAAAGTGGATCCGGATACGGTCATGGACATTGTGAATTCATATAAATAAGGGAAAGGTATCCCCGGGCAGTAAATTATGAATGCCAGTACAAAAAAAATAAATAGCGACCAGGAGCTTGCCGACAAGATAAAAGCCCTAAAGAATGAGGCAGAAGGCAAGATAGTCATATCCCTCTGCTCGGGAACAGGATGCAAGGCAGCCGGGGCAGATGATGTTTTTAAAAAATTAAAAAGCGAGATCAAAAAATATAAAGACGGGTCCGGCGGGGAAATAATAATGCGGAGGACAGGCTGCCACGGTTTTTGTGAAAGGGGCCCCCTCATCATTTTTTATCCCCAGGAGACGTGCTATCTTGGTGCTGAAGAGGAAGATATCCCTGAAATTGTAAGCGAGACACTGAAAGGCAATACTGTAGAAAGGCTCCTGTACAGGACCGATAAGGATAAGCTGGTAAAAAAAGAATTTGATATACCTTTCTACAAATACCAGAAAAGGATACTCCTGGGAAATAATTCCAGGATAGACTCCAAAAGCATAGACAACTATATCCTATACGGCGGGTACAAAGGCCTGGCAAAAGCATTAAGGGACATGAAACCTGAAGAGGTAGTAAAGGAAGTAAAGGACTCCGGGCTCAGGGGCAGGGGAGGCGGAGGTTTTCCCACCGGGCTAAAATGGGAGATAACCAGAAAAGCAGAAGGAAGCCCCAAATATATGATAGTAAATGCTGATGAAGGCGACCCCGGGGCATATATGGACAGGAGCATCCTGGAAGGAAGCCCCCACAGTGTCCTTGAGGGCCTTATCCTTGCGGCATATGCGATCGGATCCAGCAAAGGATATATATATGTAAGACAGGAATACCCGCTGGCAGTGGAAAATGTAAAAGCTGCCATAAAAAGTGCAGGGGAATATGGATTTTTAGGAAAGAACATCCTGGGCTCCGGGTTTGATTTTGATATAGAAGTTTATCAGGGAGCAGGGGCATTTGTATGCGGAGAAGAAACTGCACTGATAAAATCGATTGAAGGCGAGAGGGGGATGCCCAGACCAAAACCGCCGTTTCCCGCAAATGAAGGGCTTTTTGGGAAACCCACATGCATCAATAATGTAGAGACCTATGCCAATGTGACCTATATTATCGATAAGGGTGCCGGAGCATTCTCAAGCATCGGTACCGGGACCAGCAAGGGAACGAAGATATTCGCACTGACAGGCGCAATAAATAATTCGGGGTTGGTAGAGGTCCCGATGGGGATGTCTCTCAGGGATATTGTTTTTAAAATTGGCGGAGGCATCAAAGACGGCAAAAAATTTAAAGCGGTACAATTAGGGGGACCGTCTGGAGGATGTATCCCTGAAAAACACCTTGATGTGGTGGTCGACTATGAAAAAGTAAAGGAAGTCGGGGCCATGATGGGTTCAGGAGGAATGATAGTCCTGGATGAAGATCAGTGTATGGTGGATATAGCAAGATTTTTTATGGATTTTATACAGGATGAATCATGCGGCCAGTGTACTCCATGCAGGGTCGGGACCAAGAGGATGCTCGAGATACTCACCCGGATAACCGAAGGTAAAGGAAAAGAAGGCGATATTGAGAAGTTGGAAGAGATGGCACATATGATAAAAGAGACTTCCCTCTGCGGCCTGGGGAAAACTGCCCCGAATCCGGTTTTAAGCACTATAAAATATTTCAGGAAAGAGTATGATGAACATATAGAGACACAGAAATCCTGTAAGCGCTTGCATAGAAAAGCAAAACAAAAAAAGGAGAAAAAATAAAATGCCGGAATTCATCGATAAATCGGGGAAGAAGAAGGATGGAAGTAACTGTTGTGGGACCGACACTTCCGGGAACATGGACCCTGATCCGACTAAAAATATAGAAAATTGCTATCATTGCACCAAGGCTTCCTGCGGCTGTGGGAATGGCAGTGAATACGATAAAGAGCTGGTTAAAAAAATAACTGATAAAGTACTCAGGGAAATGAGCTCCTGAGTCTAAATGATCGCATCTATTATAAACCTCGCACCCAGGTAGAATAAAAACACACTGCAGGCAATAAGTATCCCATTATATACTTTCTGGTTAAAAAATTTGCGCCCGGTGCTGATCAAGAATCCAATAAAAAGATACCAGATAAAGTCAGCACTTATATGCCCCAAAAAAAAAGAGGAGACTCCAACGACCTCAAACTTCACGCTCCTGATCATGAAAGCTGCTCCTATGGTCAGCCACCATATCCACCAGTAAGGATTGGCAAGGCTCACAAGCAGGCCCTTAAGGATCAGTATCCCAGTTGACCGGCCTGTCATGGTCTTTTTTCCAAGCATGGATTTAAAGTTTATTATAAATTTTTTCTTAAATACTGAGACAAGGATATCAACCCCCATATATAAAAGAAAGGCTCCTCCCAGTATGCCGATTATTTTTATGATAAGGGGATTTTCGAGATATTTTAAGATACCCAATAAAAAGGCGATTACTACTGCCAGTTCAAGTATTGAATGTCCTATTACAATAAAAACAGAGGTCCAGAATCCTTTTTCAGCAACACTGCTTATAGTCAGGGTAAGCATGGGACCCGGTACCAGCGCGCCGGAAAACCCTACAAGCATTGCACCAATAAAGATCTGGTAGACTTCATCCATATTATATGCTACCCCCGGGAGATATGACTCTGTTACGAAGCCTTCCTATTATGTCTATTTCACAAACTACTTCATCACCGGGTTTTAGCAGTTTTTTTTCTTTCATGAAAACTCCCACTCCTGAAGGAGTACCGGTAGATATAAGGTCCCCGGGTTCCAGGGTGATCGACCTGGAAATATATGAAATAAGCTGGTAGACACCGAATATCATATCTTCAGTATTGCCGTCCTGCCTTAAATCTCCGTTGACATAAGATCTCAGGCTGATGTTCTGGGGGTCGGGTATTTTTTCTTTCTTGACTATGGCCGGGCCAATAGGGCCAAATGTATCAAAACTTTTGGCGCGGTACCATTGATGTTCGTTTTTCTGGATAGTCCTTGCAGTGATATCATTCATGATAGTGTAGCCGTAAATATAGTCCGCCACCTTTTCCTCCCGGACATTTTTGGCCCTTTCACCCATGACCACTGCAAGTTCCACTTCATAATCCAGTTCGGCCACTTCAGGGGGATAGACAATACTTTCCCCATCTTTTATTATACAGCTTTTTGCCTTGGCAAATAATACAGGCCTGTCAGGAAACCGCCCATCCTGCTCTTTGACATGAGTTTTGTAATTCATCCCCACACAAATTACCTTACCAGGGGTATAATCCGCAATATCTTTATTAAATGACATTTTTTCTCCTGTGATAAAATTTAAATCAAGTCAGTTTTATATATTTTAATTTTTTTATGGTTTTTCTTAAAGCTTTTGTTTTGATTGCCATATTTTTATAGATTTAAAAAATATTTAGTCCAATATTCTTTTAAATTATTATTATTGATGTATAATATGTAACCAGTTTGTAATTGTAAAGTACGGCACACATGCAAGAACAGTTTATTATAGATTATTTTACCCTCAGTGTTTTTTTTATTGTAAGTGTCATTTTTGTACCAGTAGTGATCTTTATCACCAAATTCCTGGCTCCTAATAATCCTACCGAAGAAAAGCTTTTGACCTATGAATGCGGCGTTCCACCCAGGGGTGGGATGTTTTCACATTTTTATATAAGATATTATATTTTTGCTTTTCTGTTTGTGATTTTTGATGTGGAAGTAGTTTTCCTGTATCCATGGGCAGTATATTTCAGGACACTCGGGCTTGTAGGGCTGATAGAGGTATTTACATTTATAGTGGTCCTGCTACTAGGGCTTGCATATGTATGGAAAAAAGGAATTTTAAAATGGGTTACTTAGAAAATAGATTTAAAAAACCAAATATCATAACACTTTCATATGATAAGGTGATGAATGCAGCAAGGAGCCGTTCTATATGGTACCTGACTTTCGGGATCGCCTGCTGCGCTATAGAGATGATGGCCACGGGTGCCTCCCATTATGACCTTGACCGTTTCGGGATGTTTTTCAGGGCCTCACCCAGGCAGGCAGATATGATGATAATATCAGGCTGGATCACCAGGAAATATGCTCCGGTAGTAAAGAGGATCTATGAGCAGATGGCAGAGCCCAAATGGGTACTGGCCATGGGAAGCTGCGCCATCAGCGGAGGGCACTGTTATGATTCCTATAATGTGGTCCAGGGAGTGGATAAGATCATACCGGTGGATGTGTATGTACAGGGATGCCCTCCCAGGCCGGAAGCATTATACCTGGGCATGTTAAGGTTAAAGGAAGTCATAAACAGGGATTCCATTATAAAAGTCAAATAAAGCAGGATACTGATGGAAATAATTGATTATAAATTTAAAGAGATCGATAACCAGGAGATAATAAATAAAATCGGCGCAAAAGCCAAAAGTGCAGATATTGAAATAAAGCTGTGGGAAGAAAACGGCCAGGTTTTCTGCCAGGTAGATCCTGGAAATATTGTTAAATTCTGCAAGCTTCTAAATGAAGACCGGGAGCTTGGTTTTGAATATATCAGGGCCATTACCGGAGTCGACTATGAAGATCATATGGAGGTAGTTTACAGCCTTTATTCATTTGTGAGTAACTGGTCGATAAATATCAAGGCCAGATTGGATGCAGAAAAACCGGAAATAGAAACGATCACATCTATTTACAGGGGGGCGGATTGGTTTGAGAGAGAGATCTGGGAGATGTTCGGCATAAATATCAAGGGCCATCCGGACCTCAGGCCGCTGCTGCTCGTGGGAGATGAAGATTTTCATCCCCTGAAAAAAAGTTTTGAAATAAAATGGGAGGAAAGACAGTATAAGCCTCCTAAATTTTTTGAATGAGTAAAATTATGTTTTCTGAAGAATTAGAGACCACAGTTGAAGATCTGCCAAAAGATTATATGGAAATAAATTTTGGCCCCCATCATCCATCCACCCATGGCGTATTCAGGTTCATTGCAAAAGTAGACGGGGAGAGGATCGTAAGCGTGGACCCTGTGATCGGTTATCTCCACAGAGGAGTGGAGAAGATGGCTGAAAACAGGACCTATGTCCAGTTTAAACCTGTAGTGGACCGGCTGGATTATACCGGTGCACTGTTAAATGAACTGTGTTACTGCCAGGCCCTGGAAAAAATGGCAGGGATAGAGGTACCTCCCAGGGCACAGGCAATAAGAGTTATTTGTGCCGAACTCAATAGAATATGTGCACACCTTATTTTCTTTGGTGCCATGGGACTTGAAACAGGAGCCTTTACCCCATTTTTATTTGGTTTTGTAGACAGGGAAAAAGCATTTAAACTTTTTGAGATACTGGCAGGGGGAAGGCTTACATTCAACTTTATTACAATAGGCGGGGTAAGGGAAGACATACCGGATGGTTTTAAAGAAAAGCTGGATAAATTCATAAAAGAATTTCCCAGGAGGCTTGCGATCTATGACGATCTTTTCAGCGGTAATGAGATCTTTAAGATGAGGACAAGAGGGATCGGGATCATAAAAAGGGAAGATGCCATGAACTGGGCCATGAGCGGTCCTACACTCCGGGGTTCCGGTGCACGTTTTGATATAAGGAAAATAGAACCATATAGCGGTTATGATAAATATGATTTTGATATACCTGCAGGGGAACATGGCGATGTTTATGACCGGTATCTGGTGAGGATGGCCGAGATGAAGCAGTCACTGAGGATCGTACAGCAGGCTGCAGATGATCTGCCCTCCGGAGACATACAGGCCAAGGTACCCAGGGTTTTAAAGCTGCCGGAAGGTGAGCAGTATTACAGAAATGAAGGGACCAAGGGAGAGATAGGCTTTTATATTGTCTCAAATGGTGAAAAATATCCTTACCGGTTAAAAATAAGGACGCCATCTTTCAGCCATCTTAATGCATTGGATTTTCTTTTAAGGGGTTGTTATATAGCAGATGCAATTGTAATACTTGGAAGTTTTGATACGGTTATGGGAAGTGTAGATAGATAGGAGTTTTAATGGTCTGGTGGATCGAACTGTTGTGGGCACTACTTAGATTAGTAATAGCAGTGGGGTTTGTATTTATAACCGCACTGGTACTGATCTACCTGCTCAGAAAGGTCATGGGACGCATGCAGTACAGGATGGGCCCGCGGCACCATGGGCCCCACGGCATATTCCAGACTGTATTTGACGCCTTAAAACTTCTGGGAAAAGAAAATATTATTCCCGGAGAGGTGGATAAATGGCCCTATCTCTGGGCCCCGGTGATCGTTTTTGTGCCGTCGCTTACAGTTTTTGCGATGCTTCCTTTCGCAGAAAAGGTCACGGCCACAAATATTGAGATAAACCTGTTTTTTATTTTTGCCATAATGGCTATCTCGACCATAGCACTTATCATGGCCGGATGGGGCTCTAATAATAAATATGCACTGCTGGGGGGCCTCCGCAGCGCGGCCCAGATGATGTCCTATGAGATCCCTTTAATACTGGCAGCTGTAGGTGTGGTAATAATGGCGGGAAGCATGAATCTCACAGAAATTGTAAGGGCCCAGCAAAATATGTATTATATTGTTCCCCAGGCAGTGGCATTCTTTATTTTTATGACTTCAGGGCTTGCAGAAATAAACCATACTCCATTTGATATACCGGAAGCAGAATCCGAGATAATCGCCGGTTTCAATATTGAATACAGCGGATTCAGGTTTGCTGCTTTCTTCCTGGCAGAATTTGTAAATCTGTTTATTATTTGTGCGCTTGCTACACTGCTGTTTCTCGGCGGTTGGCTGCCGTTTACCGATCCGGTCCTGGGAACTGCGGTCTTTTTGGCCAAGACATATGTCCTCATATTTATAGTTATCTGGATAAGGTCGACATTCCCGAGGCTCAGGATAGACCAGTTGATGAATTTTGGCTGGAAGGTATTACTTCCGCTTTCGTTTGCAAATATTTTTGTGACCGGCGCAGTGGTACTGATCGTAGATAATTTTAAGGGAGCTTAAATAAGAAAAAGGATTTGGATTAAAATTGATTGGTTTAATAAAAGGATTAAAAACAACACTTAAGGCTTTTTTCTCAAAGCCGGTGACCGTGATGTATCCTTACCGGAAGATGGAAGTCGGTCCCCGCGGCCAGGGGCTAATAAGGCTCCGGATGAAAGAACTGGGGAAAAACCCGGTCTTTAAATGTACAGGCTGTGGGATCTGTGCAAAAAATTGCCCCCAGCATTGTATTACGGTAAAGAAAATGAAAGAAGAAAAGCAGCCTGAGATCTACAGGGTCGATTATGGAATATGCATATTCTGCAGGATATGCATCGACAGCTGTCCCTTCGATGCTCTTGAACAGACCCAGGAATACGAGTGGGTAGGGGCAAACCGGGATTATTTTGTCCATGAGAAACAATTTCTGATGATGGACGAGATCGTTGAGGAAGAAGAAACAAAGGAAGATGAGGAGTAAGTTATTTTATCACTTATAGTATTTATAGTTATCAGCCTGGTACTTATTTTTAGTGCCATAAAGGTCGTTGTTTCAAAAAATATTGTACACTCTGCATTTTACCTGGCAGTATCACTCTTATGTGTGGCAGTATATTTTATACTGCTGAGGGCAGAATACCTGGCAGCAGTGCAGATACTGGTCTATATCGGAGCAATAGTGGTGCTTGTTCTTTTTGCACTGATGCTTACCAGGACAAGAGTCGGCGGAGCCACAAATATCAGCAGCAGGCAAAATATATTTGCTGCAATAGTATCAGTGATCCTGTTAGTTGCCATAGGGGCGGGCCACTACAATTCAAATATTCCTCTGTTGGAGACAAATACCACAGGACTTAAAATAAAGACCATAAAGGATTCTTCAACTATTTTATTTTCAAAGCATATGCTCCCGTTTGAGGTGGCATCTGTACTGCTGCTGGCGGCCCTGGTGGGTTCGGTCGTGCTGGCGATGAAAGAAAAGCAAAGCGGCGGGGAAGATAATAAAGACAGAGGTGGTAAGTAATGGAGTGGCTTCAGGGGCTTGACGTAAAACTGGTATATTTTTTGATAGTATCCGGGATCCTGTTCTGTATCGGGATATATGGAGTCCTGAGCAGGAGGCACCTTGTGCAGATCCTTATGTCGGTCGAGCTCATCCTGAATGCAGTGATCTTAAACTTTGTGGCATTTTCGAGTTTTACCACCCCGGATGAGATGACAGGGCAGATGTTTGCAATATTTATTATTGCGGTGGCTGCAGCAGAGGTAGGGGTGGGCCTTGCAATCATATTATCAGTTTACAGGAAGAAGAAGTCTGTAGACATTGACAATATAAATATACTTAAATGGTAAGGGAAAGCATAAGATGATTAAAAAGCAAAGAATCGGAAGGGTAAAAATTGTCTGAAATTATTTGGTTTATACCATTATTACCAGTAGTCGGATTTATTATTACCCTGCTTTTGGGAAACAGATTTTCAAAGTCCGGCTCCCGGCTAGCAGTTACCATAATGGGTATTTGCATAGCCCTCTCCATGTATAGTGTATACCTCGTATATACAAGAGGTTCTTTTTTAATAGAAAAAACCTGGTTCATCACGGGAAACTATAAAATAACTATGGGACTTCTGGCAGATGGGCTGTCTACGATGATGCTGGTAGTAGTAAGCGTGGTCAGTTTTTTGGTGCACCTTTATTCTGTGGGATATATGAAAGGTGATAGGAGATACTGGCTGTACTTTGTTGAACTGCAGCTTTTCAGCGCTTCGATGCTGGGGCTGGTCTTTGCCCATAATTACCTGCAGATGTTTATTTTCTGGGAACTGGTGGGACTATGTTCATACCTGCTGATCGGTTTCTGGTATGAGAAAAAGACAGTCACGGATGCTTCCAAGAAAGCTTTTCTTGTCACCAGGATAGGCGATGTAGGAATGCTGATAGGGATCCTGCTTATATTCTTAAATACAAATACAACGATTTTTAGCGGAGTTTTTGGAGCGGCAGAGTCAGGTGTGCTTTCACCGGGGATGATAACTGCAATATCTATTTTACTTTTCAGTGGGGCAATGGGCAAATCAGCACAATTCCCACTGCATGTCTGGCTTCCTGATGCCATGGAGGGCCCGACTCCTGTCAGTGCCCTGATCCATGCTGCCACAATGGTAGCTGCCGGGGTGTACCTGGTCGGAAGAAGTTTCCCCCTGTTCTCCCTTTCTCCCCAGGCCATGATGGTGGTGGCAGTCATAGGGACCTTTACTGCCCTATTTGCAGCGACCATGGCTGTGGTGCAAACGGATATAAAAAGAGTCCTGGCCTACTCCACGATAAGCCAGCTTGGATATATGATGTTTGCCCTGGGAATCGGGGCCTATGTAGCGGGGCTTTTCCACCTGATGACTCATGCATTTTTCAAGGCTTTACTATTTTTAGGTTCAGGAAGTGTGATCCACGCGGCACATACCCAGAATATTACCGAGATGGGAGGGCTGGGAAAGAAGATGAAGACCACTGCATGGACTTTTATTGTCGGTTCCCTGTCCCTGGCCGGATTTCCGCTCCTGGCAGGTTTCTGGAGCAAGGACGAGATACTTGGTTTTGCATTTGCTAATGGAAGATATGTTATTTTTGCAGTAGGGGCATTTACTGCTTTCCTTACTGCTTTTTATATGTTCAGGTTAATATTTGTAGTATTTTATGGCAAGACCAGCAAGGCTTCTGAGCAGGCCCATGAATCCCCCAGGGTCATGACCATTCCACTGATGATCCTGGCTGTCCTGGCTATTGCTGCAGGATATGTGGGGGTACCGTTCTTAGCAGCAAAAAATTATAGTATTGGAAAGTTTTTAAGTGTGAACATGCATGTGGAGCATGTGGAGTTTGATATCATCCCCATGCTCATTTCAGTAGCGGTGGGCCTTGTGGGCATTCTGCTTGCATACTTGATGTACGGGAAAAAGGTAATACCAACAGATTGGTTCTACAGGTTTACCAGGCCGTATCACCGGCTTCTGGTAAAGAAATACTATATGGATTTTATAAATTCCAGGGTAATTGTCAGGCCCACGCTCAAACTGGGTAATGCATTTAACAAACTTGATAAGAAAATAATCGATGGCCTTATAAATTTATTTGGCAAGGTCACAGTAATAATATCAAAGGCCACTCATATATTTGATCTGAAAGTAGTAGACGGACTTGTAAACTGGACCGCAAACGAGACTTACAAAAGCGGCAAGAGGTTGAGGATCATACAGGCAGGAAACACCTCAAGGTATGCCATAGTGATGTTTGCGGTTTTAGCAATATATATAATTTATTTAGTTATCAGGCAAATAATTTTAAAGTCGTGAACCCGACTATTTAAGAATGGAGGCAGAATATGGGTTTTAACATACTTACATTAATAACTTTTATTCCGATCATTGGAATAATCATAATTGCGCTGGTCCCAAAACGGGTGGAGAAGAGTGCAAAATATATTGCGCTTGTATTTTCACTTATAGTGCTGGGACTCTGTATTTACCTATTGGTGAATTTTGATTCATCAATAGGCACCATGCAGTTTGAAGAAAAATACCAGTGGATAGAGAGTATAAATGTGACCTATCATCTGGGAATTGATGGAATAAGCATGCCGATCGTCTTTTTGTCCTGCCTCCTGACTGTCCTGGGGGTCCTTGTCTCGTGGAACATAAATAAAAAGCCAAAAGGATTCTTTGCCCTCCTCCTGCTTCTGGAGGTAGGGATGATAGGAGTATTTTTATCCCTGGACTTTATATTGTTCTATGTTTTCTGGGAACTGGTACTGCTTCCCATGTACTTCTTGATAGGAGTATGGGGAAGTTCCAATAGGCTCTATGCTGCCATAAAGTTTTTCATATATACCCTGGTCGGAAGCGTTCTTATGCTGGTCGGTATCCTGATGATCTACTTTAATTCCGGGCTTGGCACTTTTAATATCCTGGAACTGGCCAATAACAGCATGGGAGGGGGCATCCAGAACTGGATATTCTTCCTCATGTTCATGGGTTTTGCCATAAAGGTCCCGATGTTTCCACTGCACACGTGGCTTCCGGATGCTCATACGGAAGCACCGACTGCAGGCAGTGTAATACTTGCCGGGGTACTATTAAAAATGGGTGCCTATGGTTTTATCAGGATAAGCATCCCTATTCTTTCTGATGCTGCAAAGGCCTGGGCTCCAGCAATTGCCGTACTTGCAGTAATAAGTATTGTCTACGGGGCCCTGGTATGCCTTATACAAAAAGATTTAAAGAGGCTGATCGCCTTCTCTTCGATCTCTCACATGGGATTTGTTATGCTGGGGATATCTGCACTTACCCCGACTGCCATAAACGGGGCAGTCCTGCAGATGTTTAACCACGGGATCATAACCGGGATGCTGTTCCTTCTTGTGGGGATGATATATGACAGGACCCATACCCGCATAATCGGGGATATGGGAGGATTTTCAAATAAGATGCCGCTGCTGTCAGGAATCCTGGCTTTTACTGCTTTTGCTTCCCTGGGCCTGCCGGGACTGAGCGGTTTCTGGGGTGAATTCCTGGTCCTGTTTGGGACATATACTAAAGGCATACTGTTTTATAAAGTAATGGTGTACATTTCTGTGATCGGGATAGTCCTCGGTGCCGCCTACCTATTGTGGATGCTGCAGAGGGTTATTTTTGGAACCTATCCGGAAAAGCTTGGAAAGCTTAAAAAAATCACCTGGATAGAATTTGTGACGCTGGCACCGCTTGTCGTGCTCACAGTTCTCATAGGAGTATATCCAACACCGCTTATTGATATGATTAATAATTCAGTGGTACTTATACTGGGGATGTAATATGAGTATAGATATTTTTTCGATCATACCAGAAATTATAGTTGTCTGTACAGGATTTATAGTGCTCATGCTTTCAGTATTTGTCGGCAGGAGCTTTGATAAGGCCGTGGCCCCGATTTCAGCGGCAGGGCTGATCGCTTCAGGAGCGGCTGTCATCTTATATAACTGGAACAATTTGAACCCGGCTTTTAATTATTCCTTTATTGTGGATAACTTCTCTATATTTTTTAGATTGTTCACGCTGGTTACTGCCCTGCTGGTCATAGGGCTTTCCCATAATTATGTAAAAGACAGCATGACCATAAAGAGGAACCTGGGAGAGTTTTATTTCCTTATCCTCATGGTCACAACAGGGACCATGCTCATGAGTGCTGCCGGGGACCTCATAATGCTTTTCATAGCACTGGAGCTCGTCAGCATACCCACATATATTTTAGCCGGATATGAAAAGATGAATGAAAAATCCAATGAAGCATCCCTGAAATATTTTATCCTGGGGGTACTGGCATCGGCAATACTTGTTTATGGATTTTCACTTATATACGGGACAACCGGAAAGATCATACTTACTGAGATATCTGCAGTAATAACCGGGGGACAGATGCTTGGAAGCAATTATCTGCTCATCACCGGGATCATCATGGCTTTCATCGGCTTTGGTTTTAAGATCGCAGCGGCACCATTTCATTTCTGGGCCCCGGATACTTATGAGGGTTCCCCTACCATAATCACGGTTCTCATCACAACGATTGCCAAACTTGCCGCATTTGCGGGCCTCATAAGGTTCCTATATGCCGGGATCAGCGATTTCAAATATTCCCTGTGGATAATACTGTTTATAATAGTACTCTCGATCTTGAGCATGGTCATCGGTAACTTATTGGCCCTGCCCCAGAAGAGCTTTAAAAGGCTTATGGCTTACTCCAGCATAGCCCATGGCGGATACTTGCTTGTCGGACTTGCTGCAGCGACTATTTCGGCACAGTGGGCCATACTTATCTATTTGATGGCCTATATTTTAATGAATATGGGAGCTTTTGCAGTGGCAATGCTGGTAGAGAAGAGCAGGAAATCTGAAGAGATCTCGGCATTTGCAGGAATCGGCCACAGTAATCCATTTATTGCCATTTGCATGATAGTTTTTTTAATATCCATGGTCGGCCTTCCACCTTTTGCGGGGTTCATAGGCAAATTATTGATATTTAAAGCAGGCATTGAGTCAAACCTCACCTGGCTGGTAGTGATCGCTGTGCTTACAAGCGTAATATCGCTATATTATTATGCTAATATAATAAAGCAGATGTACTTTGTAAAATATGAAGGGGATAAGGCAAATACAAAAATTGCTACCCCAAAATTATATATTGCCATAATAGCTTTCTGTGCAGTAGTCACCCTTTTGATGGTAGTGATCCCCTCTGTATTTGTCAGCGCCGCCCAAAATTCAGTAGTAGCAGGCCTGGGTTAATTTGATTATTAAATAATTAATGCTATTATATGCTCCAGGTATTTATTAGAGATATTCCAATTATTAAATTAAAAAGGTGATAGGCATTGCGTTTTGTAGATTATAAATGTAAAGATTG
>SDBT01004938.1_pt1 | contig 22520 bp, 34 predicted proteins | sample 2277101 | NCBI WGS metagenome assembly SDBT01 (sample SAMN10404973, study PRJNA504765) | marine sediment metagenome | isolation source: marine sediment core GS10_PC15, 103 cmbsf | place: Arctic Ocean: Southern Knipovich Ridge | collected 2010 | reverse complement strand
AGAAGATAGCCATACCCATTGAGGCAAAGAATATGAGATAGTAGATGTCCCAGGTAGCAGCAGATTCCTGGTAACAATGCCCCCCCAGTATCGCCCAGAAGATAGCAGACGGGAAGCCCAGCATCAGGTTGCGGGTTGCAAACATCGCTACTGTAAGAGATACAGCTATTATGGTTAATATGCCCAGTAACATTCTAATTTCCCCTTATGTATATTTAAGCCTGAAACCTACTACTAAAGCATCAGGTGTATTGGTTGCATCCCCTAATAGCTTTATCCCCCCATAATCATCAGCACTCAGAGAGGAAAGGATGCCAGATACATCTATCTCGTAGAATTGGAGTGCAGTCATGCTGAAATCGTGGTTAAGGTCACTTCCAGAGTGTGTATTATAAGCCTCACCGACAGCAGCATAATCACTGATTATATCAAATCGGTGAGTGGCAGTAGTTAGAGGATTTAGTATCACTACAGCCTCTGTGATAGAATTAAAATCGTGGGGAATATGGAATGCTATCCAAGCCCTCTTACCAGCAGCGTTAATATAAGCACCAGGCAAAGCGACTGTTTGGTTCATATCATCAGCACGATTTACTGGCACAAAGAACTCTTTAGTAGCACCGCCACCAGCAGCCTGCCATGTAGGAACATTATCTGTTCCATTGCTAGTAAGAACTTCACCAGCTGTACCTTCATCAACACCATCTGAAATAGCACCATTAAGAGTAACAGCAGGAATAGTCCAAGCCCCTCCAGTGTTTGTCCAAGTAGTCCCACCAACATCAATACCTCCGCTTAGCACTATGCCTGTATGAGTACTATTTACCCATGCCCATACCGCAGTATCAACACCGCCGCTCAAGCCTAATCTTGCTCTATGGATATCGGAGGTGTCCCTTGACTTAATGAGCCAAGCTGTGCCAGCATTTGCAGCAGTTAACGTAGCCCAGAAGGTACCAGCGGTGGACTCAGTACCAAGGTCTAAATCTAAGACATTAATTAAAGCCTGAGAGTTAACATCCATTGTGCCACCAAGAGTAAAAGCAGACAAAGTTCCAAGCCCAGTTAGATTCTGTCCATTCCAATCGAATGTACCACCAGCTTGCCCACTAAGAATAGCCATAACTTCGGCAGGTGTTTTTGGTTGAGGGTCATCATCGTTGATGGCGTATAAAAAAGTAGTAGCATCAAATAAACTGTACGATATTCCGTTACCATTGCCGCTGCTAACAGGTACTCCTTTCAAGTATAAGTTAGTAAAGTAACCATTCTTGTATTCTAGGACAATACTCCCCACATCATAGGTACTATCTTCGCTTGGTAATACATCCTGAGTATATATGTCATCTACCAGTGGGTCAGTAGCTGTACAACCCATCAGGGCAATCCCCAACAGCATTACAACCAATAGAACGCTTACTAACTTCTTCACATCAAACCTGCCATACTTCCACATAGGGCTATTCCGATAACCTACCTTGTATAACAGTCTGTATAGCTTTGCCATTGCCCATTACCTCCTTATTATTTAATCCCAGTATCCCCACACCTTATCCCCCCTCCTCTATCAATGGCTCTACTGCTTCATAGCCAGCCTTGATTACCTCTTCTCTTAGTGCCTCAACACCTTGCAGAAAAGCTAACTTCTCTTTCAATGATGCATCCCCAGTAAGGGACTTCAATTTAGGCAACTCCCTATCTACCTTTATCACTACGCCTTGAGAATGGAGATAATTGAAATCATCATCAATCTTTGCTCTGAAGTGCTCCCTCTCAGCCTCTGTTCTATCTTCCCATTGTGGTATACCAGAACCAATGCCAATCATCCCATCATAATAACGCCTTTTGGCTAATCCTTCCCTTATCTCTTCTTGCTTGGTCTTGGCCATTTACTTAATTCCTTTATTTAATCCCAGTATCCCCACACCTCAATCCCGTATATCATTTCCAAATCCTTATCTCTCTGGATTAGGTTTCTTTGTTGGATATTTGAACTCCGCAAAGTTTATAATTACGCTATCCACCTCTGAGGTATCTGTCTCAAGTGAGATACCCAAACTTATGATGTCGCTCTCTTCCAGAACATTGCCTATAAAATCCGCATCAATTGGAAACAGAGCTACAAACAGTTCATACTGTGGTGACTGCCCCACTACTGTTGCCACCTCAACAATTTGTATTTTAGGAGCTGTCTCCTCCACCCCTTTGTATCTGTATATCATCTTTAGGTCAACAGTATCAGCAACATTCCCTAAAGTATTATCTACATTTACCTCAAAATATACTTCAGCTATGGGATCTGATACCCCATCCCAATCATCCTCAATATGAGATATAGCAAATATAATCTCAAGTGTATCGTCTCGGTCAAGCACCCATCCCCCGAGGGTGTCAGCATCAGGAGAAACTTGTGTAGCCCCCGAAGCACCCTTGGAGAAGGCAGTTGCAGAAAGGATATATTCATGCCAGTAACCACCACTACCATCGGCTAGCTCCCTTTCTATAGAATTGTCCATTAAATAGATATTCTGGGTATATATATCGTTTATCATCGGGTCAGAGGCAGAGCAACCCATCAGGGTAATCCCCAATAACATAATAACCGATAGAATACTGATTAGCTTCTTCATATCAAGCCTCCCCTTTTTTATCCTTTCCTAAATTCCCTTTTAATCCTCTGTTTCTTCTCCCCCCCTGCTTCCCACTCAAACCAGGAATATATTACAAGTAAGAGGAATAAGCCGCCACCAATACCCATATAGATTGGTGATGCCCCTATTACACCCCCTACCCCCAGTGCGAGAGCTGATACTGCTAGGAAAACCGACACCAAAAACCTTTGTCTCTTATGTCTCCACTTTCCCGCTTTCCACAAAGCCCAGAGGAATATAACCACTCCAAGCCCAAAATAAAGCCCAAGGGATTCTGTCCCGAGGGCTCTTAGCACCCCAAATACCTCCAGCACAAAGGACACTGCAATTATTAGAATAATGGCTGCCCAAAATGAGTGCCTCTTTCCCCAATTTATCATCCCTTGCCTCAGTCCTCTCCTGCCATACTTGAACTGATATATTGGATGTAACCTGCACGGGTAAGAGCCGGGACAAGCCTCTCCACCTGCCCCCTACTTAACCCACTTGCCTGGCTCATCTCATCAATGTCACTTGTTCCTCTAGTTTCCAGTGCCACCAATATGCGACTCTTCGGGTCACCCCCAAAGTCCTGCAACTTTTCCCGCCCTTCCTGTGTTAGACGAAACGAAGCATTGAGCGGGATGTTCTTACCACCCCCACGCTTAAGTCTATCTAGTATGCTCATCTATTAATCCTCCTTCGCCTCTTAGCAAGACGCTTACCTGTTTTGGTCTTCCTCACCTTACTAGTATAAGGGGTAGTCTCCAATATTCTCCCAGCAGGGGAAATAGCCAATCTTACTCGTTTCCCTGAAGGATATGTCTTAATTCTATAATAAGTTCCCCTTGGTACAGGCACTAATCTACTTCCATCTTATCATTCCGAGAGTCGTACTAACCTTGCCTCGCCTGCCTCGTTTACTCTTACTTACCTTTCCCTTCAGTTTGCCCCTGCCCACTCGTGTCTTTATTGCCTTGAACGCTATACCATCTGTCTCTGGCACATATTGGGATGACACATCAGTAAATCCAGCCTGCCTTATCCAGTTCTTCACCTTAGATATTTCACTAAGTTCTATCAGTCCAGTTAGGATATATAGTTTGCCATTTTTCTGTAATACAGAGTAGGCTTCCCTGAAACCCGCAGGACCGATGACTGTGCCTAAAGCATTCCGCGATATAACTGCCCGGAACTTGTTATCCCACGAGTCGGGCAAATCCCGGGCGGCACCAACCCAATATAGTCGCAACTTGGTATCTCTCGTCAACTTCAGTGGTAAACTATCTTCAGCGTCAATGCTTCTTGCTGTCTTATCTATAACAACCGTGATAGGCTGCGGAGGTGAAGCCTTTGGATAGTAAAGAGTATCATCTGTTGCAACAGTAGCAGCAGGATGTGGGTTATCCCCAGCTCCAATATCTAGTACCCCACCTGCTTTGCTTAATTCTTTATCTGCTTGTTGAGGGTCTTTGAATTTTTCTTCTTTCAGCATCCCTCCCCCTCTTCGCTTTTACTTTCCATAACCGCCCCAACTTCCTCTAGGCATCGCCTTATCATATCATCTTGCCACGGAAGCAAAGTGGTCTTGAATTCCCCAAACTCAATACCATCAAATGACCCATCGGGATTCCAATAAAATCGTGTCGGAACCCTTACCTCAATAACTTCCTTGTAGTTGATTGTCGGAATAGATGCAACCTCTATGTCCACCTAATCATTCTCCCCTTTAGTCTCTTACTGTTACCCCTGTCCTTAATTGCGGTACACTTTTACTGTTATATAACCAGAAATAGCAGGGATACCAAATCACAAACTTTGGTTTCCTTTCGGGCAACTTCAACCCCAATTCTTTTAGCGTGCTTAGGGTTTCCCACTCTGACATATCCCCTTGTGTCTCCAATATATTAACCAGTTCATCGTAGTCATCTACCCCTGCTTCCAGCACACTCAATACAACTCGCTCTTCCTCGGTTTCTGGTTTATACTTGTGATTCTTAACCACAATCTTCCCATCCCCTATTTCCTTTCGCGGTTTACCGGCATCAAACGAGATGGGGAATGGTCTCCCCGGTAGAGCGATTATAGTATTCAATCTTCGGTCATATTTAACCTTCTCCACAAAGAAAGTAAAGCCGGTTGGGTTGACTATTGACCTCGAGCAGGTTACTCGCCAATCAATCCATGGTAGGGCAGTCGTCTTATCCAAGTCCTCCATAAGCTGTGTCGTCCCTATTATAAGAATATCAAGATGCCTCTTCGTTTTTTGGATTGCCCCCATAGTCTTGTTCATCGGATTGTGCGGTTCCCTACAAGGGCAGTAACGCCAATACTCGGTTAAATATAAAACACTGCCCTTCAACAACACCTCGCCTGTATCTTTAACCCAATTATCGGCAGCTTTCTCCATAATCTTATCAATCTCAGTGGCTTTAACCCCTTTGGCAATCAATCTCATCTTCTGTAAGTCACTGATTATTACTCTCTCATTGAACAATCCAGCATACTCCCCAAACAGCCTTCGTGGTTTCTCATCTCGCAATATTCGTTTCCAAGGAAACCACCGCTTCAGGTTATACTGCAGATAATTGCCAAAAAGGTCTTTACCAACACCAATATCCCCCCTAACGGCAATCATCCCGCACAGCTCATTGAATAGGTTATAGATGATAGTCGCCCGCCTGCGTTCTACTGGCGTTATGTTACTAGCGAAGCGTATTCCAACATCACTCTCGTAACCCGCTGAATCGTCAAATAGCTCTTCAGCTTCCGGACATCCCCGCCTAGTTCTTTCATGCGCCAATGTTGCCATCCTTCTCTCTTCATCTCTAATAAATATTCTTCTTAATCATCCTTCCAAGCATCAACATTACCAAGCCCCTCATCCTCCCCAGTCCTAGCTTCGGTTTCGGCCAGAGCAATATCTATGGCACTCCTCAAATTCGCACCCTGTATACTCTTTTGCCACTGGGCTGTCCTGTAGGTAAACTCGTCGATTAGGTTCGGAGGGACGGGTCTCTTTTTCCCAAAAAGCCGCTCGTACTCATCGACATCTTGACGAAATAGTGCTATCTCAATAACATATTGCCACATCACATCCACAATATCTAGTTGCGGCAACAGGTGACCCTGTATGCGGTCAATAGATGTTACCTCTCGTATCTTATCACGGGTGGGATTGAAGACATAATCCAAGATACGAGGGATGGCTCCTGCGGATACAGGGACAGGTTTTTCAGCTAGTTCAGGTTTTCCTTCCCCTTTATTTCTTCTCATTAGTTCAGACGGGACTACTGGTTTCTTTTTTTCCTCTCCTGGCATTATCTTACCCCCAATATGTTATTCCCAATTACACCCCTAACGCTTTACTTATTTGTATTCCCTGAAAGATGAGGTAGCCTAATCCTATTATGATTACACCCAATCCGATATAGATAATCGTGCCATTTAGCCCAGTAAACTTTGCCATTCTTGCATTAAGGCTCTTCAGAACTTCCATTAGGTCACTGCTCACAGTAGCTAGTGCCTTCAACACACTAGAACGCATCAAATTACCCAGCATAGCAGGGTCGGCAATCATCTCCCTAGTTGGGCCAGTAGATACTCCACGAAGAAATTCATCAATAACCGTTTTCAAATTAGTGTCTGCCTCAGCCAGCTTTTGTATAAATTCCACCACATCGGGGCTGGCAACCTTCCTGCGATGGGGGCTACGGTTTAACATTGGCTCCCAGTCCCCCTCTGCAACAATAGCAAGCCGGATTGTTTTCTGCAGGAACTTCGGCACAAATCCAACTCCGGGATAAGTAATATCAATAGTCGCTAGTTCGTTTACAGGCCACATTCTTGTTTCATCTGTGTCTGGATTGTGGATAGTTACCTGCCCACCCTCCTTCGGGGCAAGCACGAACTTCCCACCACCTCCCATCTGCGCCACCAAAACCTGTATATTGTTGTCACAGGTTCTCGCCCACTTCCACTGGAAGTAGAACACCATCAGGACAAAGGGGATACCCAAGAATAATAGTGCTCTCCCCCAAGATGCAATATCGATTTCCCCAAAAAAAGATGTAATACCTTCCATTAGTGTTCTTCCCTCCTTCTTTTAAAAAACCTGCTTAAACTTTTATTATGCCCCAATCTCTCACTAGCCTTATGTAGAGAATGGGTATCTTCTAATCTCTTCCCGCGAACCATCGCGCTTGCGGTGGAAAGTTGGCGAGTGGGAAGCCCCCATATTTCAAAATCAATTCCACCAAGCATATCCAACCCCTTCTGCCGAGCCGACTCCTCATCATTCCCCCCGAATATCAGGTATGGTTTCCCCGTATCAGGGTCGGATGTAACTAGCCAAAAGTATTTCCTTCTGCTCTCCACTATCGCTTCCTTAAAAAGGCAGCAATAACAAAATACCCGATAACTATTGCCACTACTAATATTATAAATGCGGGGCTAATATCACCAATCATTTACTCTACCATTACTTCAAGGAACACTAGTCTTTGCCTCGCCAACTCATAGCTATAACCACACCGATTAGGATTGAAGCAGCTACTATCACCCGCAACAGGGTTTGCAGGATTACGGAGCCGGTATCGGTTCCGGTGATAATATTTGTGACAAAGTTGTCAATCACCACAAAGGCCAGGATACCGATAACCATAGTTACTAAACCTCGTACTGCCATTACTTTATCACCTCTCTTTACGGACAAGACAGCCCACTTATTTTAATAATACTTCCCTTTTTTAAAAAAAGCAGAGACACTAAGAATGCTACCATCCCCAATGCCTCTGCTAATCACACCGGTGCACATTAGGCTTATTTCCCGCCTCTGCCGATTGACATCACTACACCGATTAGAATCGAAGCCGACACAATCACCCGCAATAGGTTCTGCAGGATTACGGAGCCGGTATCGGTTCCGGTGATGATATTCGTGATAAGAGAATCAATCACCACAAAAGCTACGACGCCGATAACTACAGTTACTAAACCTCGTACTGACATTTCTTTTATCACCTACCTTTACGGGCGAGACAGCCCACTTGTCTTAATAATACTTTACATTTTAAGGATTTGTCAAATATTTACCGTTTATGTGCTTTCACTTTCTGCTTCTTGCGTTTTGGGGAGGTAACTAGCCCCTTATAAAACCTCTTCCCAGCACGACCAGCAGTAGAAACTAAACCTCCAACCCTCTCACCTAATCCAACAACCCCCGCCTCTTTTTTGGCTTTTGCTATAGCTACCTTCTCCCTTCTAACCGCGGCAATTGCTTCATACATCTCGCGCTGTAGTTTCAGTTTCTCTAACTCAAGGTCTGCTTTTATACTCTTATCTTCGAATTTAGTCTTGGCAACTTTCATTCGGCGGTCTGCCCTATCCTCGGCAGCCTTCTTTTGCCGTCTGTAGGCTTCCCGGATACCAGATATCCCCTTCTTAATAGCCCCTATGAACCTATTTCCATTACTGATGCCAAACATATCGCCCTCCAGTTAGTATGGGTGAATAGTGGCTTTTACGCCTAGACTCTTAGCCTTTGCCCTAGCGAACGCCTTGGCTCTCTCCCATCCAGCCCTACCGCTTCTAAATCTCCTCTCATCCCCACGCCTGTATGCAGCGTTCAAATTGCCGTCTTTCGCCCACGAAACTTCGTGGAACCTACTATCCGACGTCTCGGAAGAAGGTACAGCAAACACCACAGCCTTTGACTTTCTAGTTGCCATCTTTACCTCCTTTGCCCCTAATGGGGACGTTCTATAATGTTCCGTATTTTGGCTTTGTATATATCCAATGGTTCACTACTATTGACCGACCAAATAGTCTTCTTTTGACCTCATATACTCTCGCACGATATCCTTTATTCCGCAATTGTTTCACTAACTTAACTACGGAACTTCTGAGAGAAGCGGTCTTGTATCGATAGTATCTCTCGCCCTTTAATTCGATTGTTTCGGGAACATCCCAACCAGCAAATTCTGTACGGAAAAATGGCCACCCTGGCTCATATACGGGTTTCGGTTCTATTTCACGTCTGGCTGGTTTCCGTTTGGGTACTCTCTTTAATAAAGCCATCTTTACCTCCTTTGCCCCTAATCAGAGCTTTAATCTCCTTTACCGATTCGGAACATCTTGGTACCGCATACAAGGCATATACCCTGTGTCGCAGGTCTGCCGTTTTTAAGTGTAACCTTTTCGGGATTTTTCATCTCCCTCTTAGCCTTACACTTGAAACAATATGCTTCCATTACCTTTCTCCCCCTTTTTTATATTAGCAATTTTAGAGTTAAACCCGTCTACCCCCAACCATCATCATAAAGATAGTTACAATCAACCCTAACATCATTATCCCCCAAATGGCGGTGATTATCGCCAAGTCGGTTCCCAGAAACCCGAATGGAGCAGCAATAAAGGTTTTCAAAGTATCGAATACGGCTACCGGCACCTGAATAAAAGCCATCAGCCCGGTGGCATCAGATATAATGGCAAGATTGTAGTCCACGGCATTATTGATGAGTGCTGACTCCTGAGTGCGAACAGCCTCTCCCGATGAGTGCGTTGCTGCTGTGGTGTCTCCAGCCCCTCTTACCAGTGGTCTTGCCACATTCCCCACAAAGCTAGTAGCAGTTCTGCCAGAATACACTATCCGTTCGCCCTCTATAATAAACTCCCCCGGCTCAGGGAAGCCAGCAGTACTAGCAACACTAATAGTGGTATCCGTAGCACTGATATCCGCAGTCAAGTGCGTAGAAGCCCCTGCTACCTGCCCGGTCAGAAACCCACCGGCAATACAGGTCATCAGCCAGACGAAACCGAAAAACATGATTGCCTTACCGATTTTATGTCACCTTCCCTTTTAGACTTTTATTCCCCCCTGTCATTACCCCTTACCCCCTCCTAGAGTTGTATTTTCCCCTTTACTACTTTGATAGGATATTTTAGCGACTTAATCGTAAATGTCTTGCCTAATCTTATCTTCTTATACTCCTCAAAGGTTATATGAGCATAAGGGAATATTCTGAATTTGCGTTTATACTCTTTCTTTAATTGTTCATCTGTTAGTTTCACACTTGCTATCCTCCCCATTACCCCTTACCTCCCGCCTTCTGCTTCTTGGGCTTCTTTACATTGTGCCTACCCTTTTTGCCCATTCCCCCTTACCTCCTAGACATATTCCCACCTAAAACCTACTTTGCTTTCCTAATAAGTGCTCTGCCCAATATACTCTCACTCACATTATGTACATATAATCCACTCGGTATTAACTTAATCTCATAGGCGATATCTCTAGGAAAATGGGCAGATTTAATCTCTACTTTAGTTATTACCCCATAGCTTCCCTTCTTTACTGATTTGGCTTCCCCTTTTTGTTTACTAACAAATCTGACCATACCAGTAAAAATTACTTTATCACCCTTCGTGAACTTTGGTGCTACCACTACCCCTTACCTCCTATGCCTTATCTTTCATAACTACCGCCCAAGCAGGTCTTTGACCCCAATAAATCTGAACCACATGAGCATAATACTTCCCTGTTGCCCTCAACTTCTTTGCATCCCGTTTTGCTTCCGGCTTACTGCTATAAGATTTATCCTTATAGTAAAGCCAGTATTTCTCCTTTGCCATTACCCCTTACCTCCTTGAATTCCTACCAATATTATTCCATTATTAAGGTCAGTCCTCTTTCCCTAATGCTTCGCCAAGAGTGTAGGCTTCTATTCGCCCACCACGAGCATGCTTCCGTCTCTGGCGAGTATCCTCACTAACTCCTCGTTTCCTCTTTTTGATAGTATGCTTCTCCCGTTTACTTTGTTTCATATACCCATCTTTTGTCTACATTTAGGGCAAACTTGTTTATATTCTTTCCTAGAGGGAAGGTAAGTTCCCTTTACCCTAGCATCCATAAACTTAACACCACACTTCCAGCAGGTATGCATATGGTATCCTTTAGCCTTCATACGCTTAATCAATCGCCTAACCCACGCCATAATATCCTTCCTTTTATCCACACCCCTTTAATCTATACGGCTCTTATTTCTCGGCATCAGACATTCGCTCCCCTAAAGAATAACGCATACCCAGTATAGCATCCAAAGATAAGGAATAATCCAACAGCCACCACTGGCTTCAGTAACCCCAACAGGACACCGCCAATAATGCAAATATCAAATACAATGAGTAATACCTTGCCCATGCCTGCACCACCAAACCCTTCGGGTGTACCACGATAAACGGCGGCGCAAATAATCACTGACATTATCAGCCACACTACACCCGAGAAGTACCAGCGTGACATGCCAAAAGCAGCGGCAGCATCGGTCAAGTCGAACCCCGTGCCACTAACAATGTCTACCAAGGCGGTGGTAGTATCTACCAGCTCTACATCAATAACGATTGCTCCTGCCCCAGTAATAGTCGCAGTGTTAGTCCCGGCTACAAGGTCTAAGGGTGTGCCGGTGACAACTGCCCCTGTCACTGTGCCAACTGTCCCTTTGTTTAATTCAAACACAATAGAACCAGCACCAGAGGTATTCTCATTATTCGTTCCTGTAGTGAGTGTTACCGGAGTACCGACAATATCGCCGGTTGCTGTTGCCCCAAATGATGTAATGTAATCCAAGTCCTCTATGGTTGGGCTAATTACGGATACCGAGAAGGCACGGGGAGCCATAGTGCGGAGGTTGGTGATGACATTCTCAAAGTAGTTCTCCCCGACCGATGTCAGCCGATTGCCCAATGCAGTAATCTCAACCATATCCAGTGCCCAGAGAAGTTCCAGCACATCAGCGTAGTAAAGAACACGCAAGGCGAGCAGAACAGCAGTGTCACCACTGGTTTGCCAGTAATCTATCCCTGCTATCGTCTTGGGCGGGTCAGGACCCGGAACCCAAGTCAAAGTGGGATTGCCCACTAACCACACCGTATGTAGAGCTTCATTGGCTTGACTAATACCATAGCTGATTACTTCAGCAGCAGTGAAGTATATCCAGATAAGCCCTCGCCGATAGCCACTATTTACGAAGGTATAGGGGGCAACCGACCTCAACTGGGTGGTACCATCGATGTCAATGAAAACGGCAAGGTAGGCTTCAGTAGCCGTCTCTGATGGGAGTGCTGCGTAGTCAAGGTAGTAATCAACCAATATCCCTACATCGCCGTCTTCCAGTAAGTCCTCGTAAACATAGACTGCCGAGATTTGAGGGGCAGTGTCGGGGTCGGCAATAGCAAAGACAGGCGTAGCAGGCAATACAGCCAATAGAACAGCAAATAGAGCAAACAGACATTTCTTCATAGGCTTGGTGAGCGCTCCGCAACAAGACCTCCGAGGAACATCCCAACCGCCATTACCAGCAACCACAGTGGGTAGATGTTGTGGTCAACGGCTACCAGCCCTCCCATAGTAGCAGCGACAATAATAACCGTTATCCCCAGGTGACCTCTTAATAACTTGGCACTTGCAACTGCAATAAATAATAAAAGAGCAACCCCCATCCATCGCCAAACCAATATTTCCGTCAAGTCAGTATTGTCTGATACCATCGTGATAAATGGGCGTATGGGATTAGCCAGGATAGAGCCACCTACCGTTCCATCCCCGAACCAATCGGATACCGTGGCTTCAGGGAGAACACTACTGGGTATATCTTCAATGGTTGCCCCGATAGCGGGCTGCCCGCTACTCACCATACTGCCGAGAGATACCGATACCCCGGCAGGGTTAGCCCCCCAAGTGATAGCGCCATTCTGGGCTGCCCCTTCCCTATCGGGTAACACAGTACCGACTATCATATCAATAGGCTGATAATGGACTACTAATATGCCACTTACAGTATGTTTGTAGTAATCCAAATATGGTATCACATTATTTTGCATTATCACCCAGTCATTGGCATTATCAGAAGCACTAGACCCTGCCAAGACCACACTATCCTTTTCTACACCATTTATGTAAATTTTCATATCAGTTCCGTCAAGAGTAGTTTTAACCACATATTTATCACTAGGAAATCCTGTGGCTGTTACAGTTTTCCCTGTATAATGCGTATGGCTGACCTCGACCCAGACCTGCGTGCAACGCACATATCGTGGTGCAGTAGAGGGGTTTATCATACCGATGCCAGCCTGAAGGGCGTCTACCTCAATCCAAGTCCAGGCATTAGTCGTATCTGGATTGTCATTGTAGCTCGTAAGATAGTCATCATAGCCAACGGGAACTTCTGTCTGAACTCCTTCAAATGTATTGCCTCCTGTCTTAATGTAAGTCCGGAAGAACTCCTGGTTGTTTGCCGTGCCTCTGACACGATTGTAAACGGTAACATTGGTAATCGTTCCTGCACCTATGCCCGAGTTAGCCATAGTATAGAGGTCATATTCATAGGCTACTTCTTGGGCTAGTTGCCCGACATAGGTACCATCCTCGTCAGTCGGAGTTTCCTCAACATTGTCCCAATTTGCCCCCGCAGAGGGGGTCAACTCGGTTAGGTCTCCTGCCCCAGTTGGTCTTAGAATCTCTGGAGTAAGAGGGTCTGGCAGAAAAGATGTGATATTGTCAGTACTACTAATATAGGTTCTGAAAGAGTTTGCTTTAATTATTAGGTTTTTATCGGCACCAGCAGAAGTGTCAATATACCCACTAAACTCTATCGTGCAGTTATCGCTTACTTCAAGGGCAACAGCATCAGCTATGGTAACATAGCCACCGTAGCCGACAATGATATCCATAGCCAACAGGTCGGTCTCCCCAGTCACAAAGTAAAGGTTGGTCTGGCTGTTGGCAGGAACGGCTACAGCGGTAGCAGTCCTGTTATCGCTAACCATATGGGGTTTGTTTAATCCGCCAAGCGTCTGCACTCGTGTATCCAGTGCATCTGCTTCCATAAAGCCATTGTCAGCCATCCACTGATTGTTGACGGTAACTATCACGGGGAGCATAGAATAGGCATTACTACTAGACTCAACAATGGTAAGAGGTGCCCTGTAGAGATACGCAAGAACAGGGGTAGCCAGCAGTAAAATAGCTAATAGAGATAGTAAACTCATTTTGATTAGTTTACACATTTAGTCTCCTTATACTAGCCGGCGGTGGGATATATGGTTTACTGGTTCGCCTTACCTTGCGGATTACTACATGCTTTGGTTGTGTGGGTTGCGGAGGCGGGGCAGGCTCTCCCCAGTCCTCGCCCATAATATCCTCATCCGAGACCTCTAGCAAATCAGACATATCCTCCCCCCCCTCACCGAATACATCCTCTTCAGACACACTCACCACATCATCAATCCGCATGTCCGGATCTTCACGGCTAGGAACTTTGAATAGGTCATCGAGGTCATCCCCATTGGCTTCACGGGTAGGGGTATCCTCAACTATAAAATCCTCTTCATCCGGCTGTTCTAACTCCTGCTCAATACGGCGAGACAAATCCACTGGCAGTTGTGGTAACTCAGGCTTAAAATATCTTTGTTTATCTTCAGGCATCTTCCTTTTCCCCCTCTCCTTCTCGCTTCGCCTTCCTTGCCCTTCTATTCTTTCTAATTCCCCACCAAATCAACCAAAAGCCACCTATAATTGTAACAGTATAGACACCCTCTCCTATCGGGTCTTGTGCGATTGCTTGTGGTCGCCCAAAAATCCATTCAAGCCCTGTACCAACCAATCCTGATATTAGTGCTAAATAGCCAACAAAGAGTGAAATAGCAACAATAGCTACTTTCAAACCAAATGCCGAAAGTATTCTCCGTATCATTAGCTCCCCCCTTCAGTTCTCATACTGAATACACTTAAAATCTTCATTCTTTTGTTCCGGCATCCCACTCCTTCCTATTTGCTTGATTCCCTCTTCGGATAAGGAACCAAATAGACAACACTGGGACTCCTAGATAGACTACTAAAAATAGCACATCAAAGACACCATACTCGGAATAACGGAAGAGGTCAACAATTGGAATATAGGTATATTCAGATGTTTCTATGATATCAATGTAACCGGGTATCACATACAAATAGATAGAAGTTTGTGGAATACAAAGGAGAAGGGTTGGCAGAATCCACAGGGTCAAAAGAGCAATACCCAACGCCTTTAATTTATGTCTCTTAACCCAATTTATCATCCCTTACCTCCTTTTATATTCTCACGCCTCCCATTATTGATGATGGTTGAACCTTATGTCCCACCCGTTTTGGTGCTTTCTTGCTTATCCGAGACCTTTTGACAGGCTTTCGTCCTAATATCTCTGGCTCAAGGGACTCCAGCCAAGCCTTATCCTCATCAAGATAGCCATCATCAGAAAGCCCCCTTACAGGCTCTTCAAAATAAGTACCCTCAACCATTGCTTTTGTGTCCTCTGCAATCTGAGGCCGACTGATGCCCTCTACTTCAGCCTTTGCCTTCTTCCGTTCCCCTTTCCTCGGGGGTTCCTCTTTGTCCATAGCCAGTCTGCTGACACTCTTCGCCGGGTAGAAGTCGCCCATCTCTGGGCGACTAACAGCAGGAATGGACATACCCTGTGTGGGGCTAGGTATCCGTTGCCCGACATCAGTTTTCAGCCCTCCCCCTTCATAATCAATCTTAGTTCCATTGTTCGTAATAAAGCTGTCAACAACACCCTCGTCAACGGAGATACGCTTAGGAACTACCGCATCAGACTCACCTATACGCTGGATAGTAGTATAGGGGCTATTCCCACCGGAAGTATCGGCTCCAAGCGGAACTATACCCTTCGGTAATGTCCTCGGTTTCACCCCATCTACAAAGTCCTGCGGGGGTATCCATTTCCAGAATATGCCTTTCTTGTAAGCAATAGAGCCTTCGGGGAGTTTGGCTTGCTTCCCAATTATCTCTGCCATAGTAAGCAGCAGTCGCCGTTCTTTTACAGGCACAATCACAGGTTCAGGCACAGGAATAACCACAGGCACCGGCTTAAGTATTGTCTCTTTTACCGGCTTAGGTATTTCCTCTTTCACTGGCTTGGGTATTTCCTCTTTCACTGGCTTGGGTATTTCCTCTTTTACCGGTTTGGGTATTGTCTCCCTTAGAGATGTAACTATAGGTTCAACCTTTCTTTCAATCCCTCGTTCAAACACTGGCTCTAGTGCATACCGAGTAATAGGCTCAGGGGATACAACAGACTCAAACATCCCGGGTTCCGCTTTTGTTTTTATATCCGGTTCGGGAGATACCAGAGGTTCAGATATACCCACCATTGAAGGTTCAAAGCCTTTCACTGCCCTAAAGGGCAAATAATCTCCCTCATCTAGAGACACCCTCCGCCTTGCAATCTCTCGGAATAAATTGATACTATCTGTTGCCATGTCTATAAGAGCTATATCCCCCTTTGTTGCTTTTACATACGCCTTATAAAGAGCAAGCCCTTCCAACCCTTTAGCTTTCCCCTTTTGTATCGCTACTTGGTTCCGTCTGCTGACTTCCGCTAGTAACCAATTCATTGCAGCCTCAGGGTCAATATATGCAAGTCTCTCCAACTCAGCAATCACCGCTTTGTCAAGCCCGAGTTTCTTTCCTGCTGTTTGTAGATTAGTTCTAATATTCTTTAGTTCAAGAACCCTATACGCATAAGGAGACGAAACAGCAGCCTCACCAACCTCTGCCTTCCTTCTGACAATTTTATCCCTAAAAAATAGTCTATCCCACAATGCAGGAAGCCTCCTTGCCTCAGCTTTGTATAAATCTAATAGTGGAGGAACACCTAAACCTTCTTTGAGAGCACTATTAGATGCTAACCACAGAAGCTCAATGTCCTGCCCTAGTTTGATTTTGTAGGTTTTGCCCTTTTGCAGTTCATTGCGTCTCTCAATCAGTGCTGCTAATTGAGGTCGGTTTATCTCTTTTACGCTTACTTCTTTAACTGCCTTACCCGACCTTACTCTTTGAACAAAGGCTCGGTCTCTCAATTTTAATAGTATGGCTGGCGACTTCCCATAGATGCTAACCTTGCTCATATCCCAACCATATTTATTAGCCACTGAATTTAGTATATCGTAGGTCGCTGGATAGACTTTCACCCGTGTTTTGCCATTCCACCACATTGCTTTCCGAATCTCTACCGGGTGACCTTTTGGCTGAGTCCTTGCTGTAGCAGCTTTAGGGTCTAGTCTATGAGAACTTGCAACTGCATCAAAAACCCGACTCCCCGGCAGTGCATACTCATTTACCTTACCTAAATACAACCCGAGATAATTCGTATCCTTTGGGGCAACAGTGATATTTACTTCACTGTCTAACTGATTGGATAATGCACTCTTCCAAGTATGCCCCCCGGGTGGTCGTTCTCTCCACCACTGCAAATCAAGCCTTCCACCAGGTAAGCTATAGGCTTTTTCTATTTTGTCCATTACCAAGAGAACTTCGTTGGGGGCTTTGGGGTTTCTAATTATGCCTGTAACCCTTGCGTGCATTTCACCAGTCTTAGTTGGGTGTGGCACAGGGTCTCTTTGCCTGATTATCGTGCCATCTTGGCCTATTAGTTCAACCTGTCCTGTTTTTAGTGCTGATATAGAGGCATTGATTCTGGCTAACCTAGCATCAGGAACACCAATCATCGAACTTGTCTTCATTGATGCTGTTCCTGCTACTTCCCGAGTAAACCACTTAACCGGCACTGCCTTTAGCTTAAAGCCGGGTGATATATACAACTCCAACTCCAACTCTTGAACTCTTAATGTATCAACACCAGGGAAGTCTTGTAAACGACCACCAGCTTTTAGCCAAGCCCTAGCTTCCTGCCCTACTATAGTAACAGGGTGTGATTTGAATAAGGGATAAATACCTATTCTAGATGGGTCTTCCTCAAACCAGCCTTCCCTAGCTTTCTTATCCATCAGTTTTTTCATAAGAGTGCTATCGCCTAGTTTAGCCACATCGTGAGGCAAATCCCTAATATCTGCCCAAGTATATCTAATGCCTAATCCCCCAGGAGATTTAGGAAGCCCCCTTAGCATAAAGGTCTGGGGCATCTGTGGACTTACCCATAGCCCACCATAAAGACCTTCGGGTTTGATAAGGAATGTTCCTACAGGAGAACCCTTTGTGGCAGTTGTTAGTTGTGCCTTAATTTTACTCAAGTTAGGTGTAGCATGCCAAAGAGTCAGGGCATTGGTCTCCTGAAACGGAGTAGCCCTACCGATAACCTGCCCTTCTTTATTAAGAGCAACTACAGTCCGGTTGAATACCGCTGCTGTGACTTCTGCCTTCTTTTGAGGGCTATATCTATCCCATACTGCCTTTTTCCAACCTGATGGTCGCTTGCCCCCTTGCTTAAAAAACTCAGCCCAAATAAACTCAACAGTCTGCACTAATTCCCTTGCAGTTGCAAATCTCATTCCATAGGGCTGTTTTACCCTGCCTACATCGGCTTGCCAAGCAATAGATGTATTAGTTATATACCCTCTAGCCGGACCCGGGAAGTGCCTTATAGCAGCACCGGCACCTTGAACTAATCGTGCTATCTTAAGCGGTCCGAGTATCAAAAGAGTAGTAAAAGTGCCTTCCCCTATTGGGTCTTGGAAAATTGCTCGAGGTCGCCCAAAAGTAAAGTCAAGCATCCCACCAGCTAATAGTGCTAGTTGTAAGTTTGCCTGCTCTTTTTCACCTGCTTCACCATGAAGCCAAGAACTGGTAAGAGTGCCTAGAATAGTTTGGGGGATAGTAACAATCATATCAGTAAGTGCATAACCAGCAGCACCAGCAACTTGTTCAGGAATACCACCAGGAGGACCGATTACTTCGCCTCTTCTTAACCTAGCCAATGCTCCGCCATACCAAGTTTCTTCTGTTCTAACTTTTGCTACTGCTGGTAAATACTCCTTATCTATCCACTCTGCGGCTCTCAATCGTGCTCTGTTCTGCCAAGTATCCTCTGCCTCACTGGGTAGTTCCAAACTTTCGATTGCTCCTTGTATGGAGCTTAGAACATTCTCCCCGACTTCCTCTTTCCAAGGTGTGAAGCCTCTTAAGCCCAGTGAGACAACGAGAGGAAAGGTCTTGAGGAACCCGAGTGCTGACACATCAAACCTCATCACTTCAGCTGCTACTCGCTCCCTCTCCATGGGGGACAGTTTGCCCCAGAGTTCCGCAGGGTCAGTGAACTGCGACTCCCAAGTTGATATGAGCCCAAAACGATGCATCACATTCCTAGCATTAACTGCGATTGAGATTGACTCGGTAGAGAGTTGCCTTATACCAGACAGGCTGTCAGGAGCGACATCAAGTTCTGACCTTTCTTTCATTATGCCTTCAATCTCTTTAACTGAGACATCCCGCTTCGGAGAACCCGCTAGTCCTTCCCAGTATCCTGGGTAATACTCCTCCACAATAAACTTCTCTGTGTCTTTGACTGTTTCTGGGGCAAACAGCATATCCACAGAACTCTTAATCTCAGGTTTGTTATAGTACCGTGCATCAGCCAATGCCCTTGTCAAATTATAGCCTTTTTCAGACTTATACTCGTCTAATGTACTCAAGGCATTTTGTAATACAGCAAAGCCCCCTCTTTTCCATGCTTCCTGCCCTGCCGGGGCTAGAGACTCAAAGTCATGGCTTGTAATATAGTCATTGTTATCTGAACGAATTATAGCCCCTGTGTCTAGCTTTCGCTTCCACTCTGCTTGAGCTTTAACCTGTGATCCAGGAATATATCCCCAAGAGCCATCAGGTAATTGTTCCGCTTTAGTTCCGCTAGGTAGTATGCCAAGTTCTGTCATTCCCTCAATTTGTTCTTTGCCTTTAGCCTGAGCTACACTGGTGAATGAGGCTAGAGCTACTTCTATTATTCTGCCCCACCAGTTATAGACCTTTACTGTCTTATCTCCAGGTTCCGGAGATTCAGCTAGTGTGCCAGCAGGAGGCACGACAACAGCCTGACCTTTCACTTCCCTTGTGACACCGGGGACATATACACCTGCTGTTGCCATATCCTCAGCAGTCAAGTTATGAAACTGCATAAAGCGTTGATTAACATAGCTCTCTATATTCTGGTCACTGGTTAGTCCACCAGCCAAAGCATCCTCTCTCCAACTTGCCTCCTGTTGGGCAGTAGGAGCACCAGCCACATCTATTCTGATGCGAGTATCCAGTTGGCTTCTCGTTATATCCTTAGTTCGGTATGCCCCCCAATCAGATTCGGATACAGGAACATTTATCCTTACGCCATCTTTTAGGATTGTAGCAAAGTGGTCGCCTGTCTCTAGCCCTAGTTCACTGGCCATCCTTTGCCCTGTTTTGTCAGAGGTGATAGTGCCAATACTTACTACCTTGTCAGGTGGGGGTGGAGCTTTAGTTACTATTCCAGCAGCCACATCTTGAACTTGGAAGCTCTCTCTTAGAGCACCTAGAGCCTGTTTCTCTTTTTGACCTCCTGCTTCGGCAGCAGCTTCGGCAACTTTAAGCTGTTCCCCCCTGCTTAGTCCAGTTGTCACAGGTGCAGGGGTAACACTCACGCCGGCACTTTCTAAGTTAGTTCTATACCGGGTTGCCGCTATGGTATTACCAGCTTTCTCGGCAGCCGCAAGCCCAATTTGCTGAGCTTTAATATAACTAGCAGACCTAGCAACAGGCTTCGTGGGTGCTGCTCTACCGGGAGCTCGCCCTTTTCCATAGAACGGGGCAGGATACCACTGTTCAGCTACTTTAGGGTCAAGGTCTACAGCGTGTTGCCAAGAAGACCACTCGTTTCTTTCACCCGCAGTAAGTCTCATCTTATAATTTAACCCTTGCTTTATCCCCGCAGCTTCCCTTGCTCTAAAATAAGAGAGTATCTCTTTTACTAGCATTTACCCCTTACTCCTCCCTCATCTCGTAAATATCAACCTTAACCCCCGCTAGTATTTCTACTATCATTGGCCAATCCACATTACATCCATTCAACTCTTCGGGGTATCTTCTAATAAAATCCCGTAATGACTTTTCAGAAATATACCAAGGAGCATTATTCCCCTGTGCCGGCACCCTCTCAGAGTCAAAAGGTCGCATATCAAATTTAAATCCATTGTTCAATCTTCTCTTCAGCCAGTGCTGGGATACCCCAAAAATTCTACGCACTTCTGTCAATGTAAACCACCCATCCCTCTCAAACTTGGATATTTTTAACTTATGAACCTTAAAACGAACCGCACCCTCACTCCTCTTCAATATCCGGGCTATGGTTACAGTCGGCATCTTATTCCAATTTTCCCGCAAAAATACTTCCTCCCTTAAAGTCCACAACTTGTTATATTTTACTAGCCCCAACCTGCCAAGTAATTTTTTAAGGGCTTCATCTGTCACCCCAAAGGCTCGGGCTAACCTGCTAAAAGACTCCCTTGTGTATCTATATTCTGTTCTGATATAATCCTTTTCCTCTTCAGTCCAATTGTGCCGTGCTATCAGTCTCCCCCTCTCTAACACCACAATAGGCTTGTTTACCGCAAAGCCTTTTTGCTGGGGTTTTATAGTGTCGTAGATGCTACTAGCCACTTATCACCACCTTTGCTATTACCCTTTACCTCCTACTACTTTCTTTGCTTTTGACTGCTTGGGCTTCTTGATGTTCTTTCTGCCCTTAGTTCCCACTACCCCTTACCTCCTATTTTACCTTTTTAATCCAGCCCTTTTTCTTTAATGCCTCTATATCTCGTAACATGCCTTTCCTCGTTAAAAGAGCCTTCGGGGTAATGTCCTGCTTTATATGTTTCCATATTTGTTCAAGGCTTCTAGCCCTATCAGGTTGTTTCGCTAAATAATCTAGAACCTCCATTTGTGCCCCAGAACGCCAAAGACGGGGGTCAAATAACCTTTTAAGTTTCCCCGCTTTACTACGCCCAATGGGGGTAATTTGATAGTATACCTCTAACCATTCGCTATATGCCATTTCCTTTTACCTCCTTAATGTTGCTTTAACGATAGGTTACTTTCTTAACAAGGGGTTTTCTTGTAAACAATGCCCTCAAAAGGATATCTAGCATTGCCCTATTGGTCGCATAGAATCTCTCCCCATTGCCGATATACTCACTCATCTTCCCCGCCGAATATTTGCCATCATCTTTCCTTGAGAATGGGTGGCTTGCTCTAAAGGCAACTATCTTTGGTTTCCGAGATGGAATTGCCACCGTGCTAATCAGCGAGTCAAACGGCTTAATTCCCAGTTTTTCTGCCTGTGCATAACTCCTAATATATATTGCTTTCATTACCCTTTACCTCCTCAGCGTTGATTTAGTCCTGCCGTATCCCAGTAATCCTTTATGCCTGTGGGATATGTGTCCACCAGGATGCAAGTGCTTAACCGCTTTGTTTTTCCCCTTGTAGTGCCAGTGGGCTACCCCTTTCCCTCCGCCCTTTCCCTGCATCGGGAAAACCCGCCTCACGGTTTCCGCTACGACCCCCATAGCTATAACCGTTGGAAGTGTCGTTGTTAATAATAACGCACCTGTCATTTCAACCTCCCAGATTTAGCATACGGGTCAGGATAAACCCACACATTGTAGTTACCCCGCTTTGTCTTAGTTACCCTAGCCAGATAGCCCTTCTTCCTGTAATCACTAACTTCAGACTCCGCAGACCCCTTATACTTGTGAAGGTTTGCCCAGTAATAATTGTGCTTACCGAACTTTCTCTTTGTTCTCCCTTCAACCATCACTTCCCTCCTATACCTTTTAACCCAAAATGTTTCTAATTATATTCACTACCCCCTTTGTCTTACCACCGAACAGATAGCACTTAAGCTAAATAGACTGCATAGCCACTCTTCACTTTGCGAACAGCCCATATTGTGTTGAGAGCTTTCCCTGCGGATTTAGCCCGCCTTTCAGCCTCAACTTTTGTCGGGTATGTTCCGTGATATTGCATCGGAACCCCCTCACCCACTTTTTGGCTTGGTCGCTTTAAGTATCGTGCCTTT
>SDBT01004937.1_pt1 | contig 22521 bp, 38 predicted proteins | sample 2277101 | NCBI WGS metagenome assembly SDBT01 (sample SAMN10404973, study PRJNA504765) | marine sediment metagenome | isolation source: marine sediment core GS10_PC15, 103 cmbsf | place: Arctic Ocean: Southern Knipovich Ridge | collected 2010 | reverse complement strand
ATGATGGGTTTGCTACACACATGTTGAATTGTGTTTTTGAAAAGGAAATGAAAAAATACTGGGAACGACAAGAGAAAACCAAAACAAAAAAGAGGCGGTAGAATGACGGAAGAAAAAACACCAGAAGAATTTTTAAGAACAAGAGCTGAACTAAAGGGTGAGTGTCTTGTTTGCGGAAGACTAGATATGGTTACTCATACCCATGCGCTTGTGGCTTTGGCAATGAAAGGAAACCAGGCAGCGAAAATATTTGGGGAAGAAACTGCGAAAATAGTGGTTGAAGAAGCTGCAAAAGACAAATTTTGGGAAGTTACGAAAGAGAATGTTCGGCAAGAAACAACCAAAAAAATATTTGACGATTTTGATGCCTGGTACAAAAAATGGAAACTAAATTTTGGAGACTATTTGAACATGGGGCATTCAGAATACTTGGATATTAAGAAAAAACACTCAAAAAAAACGGGGCCGGTGAATGAAAATGTTTGATTGGTTGTTAAAAAAAACATTGTTCAAAAGCGACAACATTAGCACACAAGAAAGCACTTCAAAGCTAGTAGCCCTACTAGCAAAAAACATTAATGCAAAGACCATCATTGAAACAGGAACTTTCAGGGGTTTCACCACCATTGAACTAGCAAAACAAAACCCAAAAGCCCAAATAATTACTTTTGAACACGATAAAAAGATACTAAAACAAACAAGAATACTATTTTGGCTGTCCGGTTTCAAAAACATAGAACTAATCCACGGTAATGTATTAGAAGAATTACCCAAATACAATAACCAACCCATTGACTTTGTTTTTTTAGATGATTGTAAACAAAATTACAAACAAAACTTTGAAACGATATTGCCTTTATTACCAAGAGGGGCTATTGTCTGCGCTCACGACACTAGCCAAATAATTCTTAATTCTTCCAGTGCTATTGATTTTAAAGAATACTTAAGAAAGCGCAAAGACTTTTGCGTTATAGAAGTAGACAAAGAACTCAACGGACTCACCATAGCACAAAAAGAATAATCAAAAAGGAAAAAGAGACATGAAAAAAGAGAAAAAACAAAAAGGAAAAAAAACAAACTGGCCAAGATTCGTTCTCCAATCAGCAAGGGAACTAATAGGTGAACTAAAAGAAGTATCAGAACAACTAAGCTGGAAAGTGAAAATAGTCATAATACTAACCACACTACTACAGCTAACACTATGGTTATTCATACTAACGGCAACAGACAACCTAAAATAAAGTAATGGGGCGGAAAACAATGAAAAAGGAATCAATAATCGCAGACATAAAGCACTGGTTAGCACATTACATTCAAAACATCCACAGCACAATGCTAGAAATATACACCATCGCACTAGAAAGTCCAACAGAATACAAAGAAATAGAACAAGAAATACCAATAGGAACACTAGAACTCGGCGTAACAAACATCTGCAACGCCAAGTGTATATTTTGCGTTTACAAAAAGGTAAAAGAAAGAAAAGGAACGATGGCATTCGAAACATTCAAAAAGGCTGTAGACGAATACGAAGAACTAGGGGGAAAAGAAATCAGCTTTACACCAGTAATAGGCGAAGCATTACTAGACTCTGGCCTTCTAGAAAAAATAGCATACGCAAAACAAAAGAAGGGAATTAAAACAATAGCATTCTATACCAATGGAACGCTATTATTAAGAAACAACTTATACAAAGGGCTCGTAGATTCCGGTCTAAGCGAAATAAAAATAAGCATGTCTGGAACAAGCCCCTGCGAATACCTAAGGGTATATGGAACGTACAACTATTCTACACTAATGAACGGTCTAACCGCCCTGCTAAAATATAACAAAAAAAGAGGAGAACCAATAAGAATATCAATACAATTTAGAACGGACAACAAACCAAGCAAAACATTAGAATCAATAGAATTTAACACAAAAATAAAACCATATCTATCAAAGAAAGTAACATATCACTTTCTACCGCACTTTGATAGCTGGGCTGGGGAAATATCAGAAAAAGACCTAACGGGAAACATGAAACTAAGAAGGAAACCAAAAAAACAACAATTCCCTTGCACAAGAATGTTTGAGTGTACGGCAATACTATTTGACGGTAGTGTCAGGGCATGCAATTGCCGAATAATGAAAACCCAATTTGACGATTTAGTAATTGGAAACATAATGCAAACACCACTAAAAGAACTGTACCGCAAAAGAATGCCTTCTCTGCGAGAAACATTTTCAAAAGGAGAACTAAAGAAAGCATGCCAAGGATGCGAACTATACACGCCAGCAACAAAAAGATGGCTAGAAAAAATAAAGCCGGAAATTCTTGATAAAGTAGAGGGTTCAGTATAACAGCAATGCGGTGTTTGTATGAAGGAAAAAAAGAAATCAAAGAACTGTTGAAAGAGGCGGTAGAATGGCAAAGAAAAGATTAGGTTTTTTAGGAAAACTTTCTATTGAAAGTTATGTCCGGGGCCAACAAAAGCGCGGGTTATCAAAAGAGGATATATTGTTAAAAGTTGAAAATAGTTCTTTTTGGGTTCCGGCACAAATAGCCTACATAACCGGCCGGTTTAAAAAAGACAAGAGATGGGTTTAAAAAATAAATCTATAAATGGCTATTTTATGATAACTAAAAGTGAAAGGGAATGGATTGAATCTTATTTAAAAAAAATAGACTTTGTTCAATGGGACAGGTTCATTCCAAAGCTCGGCGGCCAAAGTGTTATAGGGGTTTATGGTTGGATTAATCGAGAAAAGGATTCTTATAAGGATTTTGTTTATTTAGAATTTTCTTTAGAAGCGAGAAAAGTTTTCCATATTGCCGATAGTAGTTTTTTGTTTACTAAAAAAATTGGTTCTCTTTGCGATGATATTGGAAACGAAACTCACATTAATTGTGTCAGGGTTGAAAAAGAATTTAATATTAAAAATTGTATAATGGATAAAAAAAAGAAATAAAAATGAACTATACTATTTATAGTTCATTCTCTTTTTCCATTTCATCCAAAACCCCAAGAAGCGAATTAGACAAACCTTCAATAGAATCGGTTTGTTTTTTATATTTTTCCAATTTCTTAGAATCTTTTGGGGCCGATTCTTCAATTAATTCTATATGATCTTCAATAGAATTGGCCTGTTTAATACATAGCCGCCTAATTCCGAGGGAAAGGGTAGCTAATTTATTCATTTTTCCTTTTGAAACCGCTACTGTCATGCATTCACCCCCTGTTTTAATTGCCTTTTTTTTCTTTCTTAATCTTTTTTTTAGCATAATAATTGAGTTTAGACATGCTAAACCATAGTAGAAACAGCTATATAATATTTTCGTTAAAAAAATAATTGCCCGAATTGGAAAGAAACAACTAGAACCAATCGGACAATTACGGATCGTTCACGTTTGCAAAAAATAGATTAAAACAAAGAAGTTATAAATGATTATGTTCTATTAGATAAAAGAACGATCATAACTGTGATTCAATGATTGAAACAGCAATAAAAAAGTCCCGGGTGGGGGAAATAAAAATAGGGTCAAAACCAACAACACAGTATGTTCACAGCATATTCACAGAACTAAAAAAAGGAAAAACAAAGAAAATAACCTTATTAGCCAGGGGGAAAACTACTTCTAAAGCAATAGACATACTTGAAATATTGAAAGGATTAAAAAAAGTAAAAAGTTCAATAGTAAAAACTGGCACTACTATTTTTGAACACAAGAACGAAAAAACAAGCGTATCTACTATTTTAATTGAAATAGAAATAGAAAACTAGGCCAAAAAATATTTGACCTGAGTTTTAAAGATGGGGGTTTTTTGGGGTATACTAAACAGTGTTTTTTTTGTTTAAAAAAGAATTGGAACAAAAACAAGTATTATTGTGATTTAATCTTTCTTTTATTAGAGATAATAATCGCGCCGATTGCTGTAATAACAATAGCCAATACGATTAATCCCATAAATACAACAACATTTTGGAATGTGGTTCCTATTCCAGCTTCGGTTAAATCCTGGTAATCTGCCGAGGTAAATGAATTTACATCTACATCGTCAATAATCCTATAGCTTTTAATGACTTCAAAAGAAGCACTAGAATTTGTATCAGAAGCACCATCGGACAAGTGATTAACATTAACATCTAAAGTGTGAGTTCCATCACCAATTTCGCGAACTGATAAATTAACGGCAATTTGACATCTAACAGTTCCGACATTAGAATCTTCTTGTCCGCTTATTTCACACGCGCCAGTTGAAATCCCATCACTAGAATTAAAATCAGATAAAACGTTTACCCCGCTAATAGCAAGATTAATTATAATGCCTTTTTGAGAATAAGGAATATTCTGATCATCAGAAAAATTAAAATCGGTTGATAAAGTATGGCCAACTACTTCCCCGCCAGCCGGAAAAGTAATTATTTCAGCAGTAGCGGCGGCAAAAACAGATCCAATAAACAATGAAAAAATAATTAGAAATACTAGAATATTTTTGGGTTTCATTACATTAACCCCTTTCGATTGTTTTTTGCTGTTACCACGAAACCCATTCCCTTTCCGAATCTTTTTCTAGCTTTTACAAGTTCGGGGCCAGTAAACAATCCACCACCAAGCCGAAACACTGTTTTTCCTTTTTTTATTCCGGCTACTCTTGCCCCAGTTTGTTTTATAGCAAGCGCGCGATTAATTCTGTTCGAAGATCGCCTTCCCCCCACCATAAAAACCATTAGAATATAGGGCAGTATCCTATTTAAGTGTTTCGTTTAGTCAATTTCTTTTTGTTTGGAATAGAATCCTCTTTAAAATCACTTATACTTGCTTCTCCGCGCTTGATCCTGGCTACTTCTTGCGGGGACAATATTATAGGATGGCCAAATCGAGAAATAGCAGAAAAGAGCATCGTTACCCTAGCCAAAACGATAGCAATAACCATGATAACGGTTAATTCAAAATCATTAATTGTTCTGTAAATAACAAAGAACATGGCAAAATAAACGGCTACACGAATGATATAACCGATTATAAAAGAAAAATAGGCTTTAAAGTATTTTTTTGCTATTGGAAGGCTAAGAATAACAAAAACTTTGAAAGAAGTACCTACTGGCAAAGATTTAGCAAATTGAAGCTGTTCTTTAAAATAACCCGCTTTCCAGGCCCAATATACTATAAAACCAACAATAAAAAAACTAGAAAGAGGCAATAAAAATTCCAGAAAATCCATTAAACATCACCGATTTTGCTTTTATCTGTTTTTGGCCTGGCAACTTTAAAACGAATTTTTTTAATAATATTTTTTACTTCATCCTTAGTATAATTTTGTTTAGTCCATTCTTCAATAAGATAAGGATAATCCTGAAATTTAAAATTTCCGATTCCTTTGGCAATCATTTCGTTTGCTAAATCATCCCAAAGTTTTATCCTACCCCCGCCAAATTCAAGTTTTTCAAGTGCTATAAGGTGATCCATTTTTTTCTTTTCATAGCCTGGCATTTCAAAAAACTTTGTTATAATATGTCCAAAAGGGGAATAATTGTTGTCCGAATTTCTTGCGTGAATAATAGAACGATTTAACATGTGATTGTATTCTATATCAAAAGATTGTATTTTGTATAAGTGTAATTCGCTAAGTTTGCTTTCATCTATTAAAGGATCGCACAAAATAAAGTTTTGTTGTAAAGCCCTAACTCTTTTCATAATTCTTTCTTTATCCATTTTTTCACGCATAGAACCGGTTCCAACAGTTTTTTCCGATTTTGCTTCATCATAAACAAAAGTTTCCATTGGAACAGATTCCCTTAAACGAGAAACTAATTCAGAACTATCAAAACAAATATTAGTTAAATCAAAGCGGGGTTTTCTGCCAAATTCTTCTTCAATTTTATCCACTATATGTTTACAATGATCAGACAGTACAAATCCGTGAGTATAATTTGCTAATTGGGTTGCGACAGTTGTTTTTCCAATTCCAGTGAAACCCCACATAGAAAAAATATAGTTCTTTTTCCTAAGCATCCTGGCTTTTATATCATCCAACAAAAGTTTTGTTAAATTGAATTTTTTTAATAATGCTTCTGAAAGATCTAAACAATCATTTCCGTTAATCATAGCCCGATGGATATAATCCATTAAAGGCGAATCAGTAAACCGAAAAGATTTTGGATCTATTTTGCTCAAATCCATTTTAAACCCCGCTATCATGTTTATCAAAAATTTCTCGTTCTTTTCTAGATGAACCGATATTATAATCCTGGTCATAATCCAAGTTCATTACAAAATCAATAACCTTGTAATAAATTTCTTCAAAAGACTTTCTTAATTCACTTATTGAAACCCTTATGTCTTTTTCTTCGTGATATATTTGAATTGTCAAACCTTCATCAAAATATCTTTCATAAAGTGCTTTGCATTCTGAAAGGGTTAATCCTTTCAAACAATTAGATTCTATTTTTACAAGTTTTTCAAGTGTTGCCGGATCATTTACCTCATTCTGATTGCATAATACTTTTGCTAATCCTACCGCAATATCAGCATCCACAGAGGGCCTTAAATTCATTATTGAGTTTAACAAAATTTCAACTTTTCGAATGGCCATCTTTATCAAAATCCTTTATAATCCAAGTACCGGTTTTTTCGTTATAAGAAATTACTACTTTAGGCCCGATTAAGTGTTGTATTGATGAAATTTTTTGTTTACAGGATGGGCAGTTTTCGCTTTTTACTGTAAAATGGTTAAACATTATTCCCCGCCGCCAAAAATGTTTTCTAATTCTCCTAAAATATCAAGCCCGCCAATCATTTCAAAACCATAAAAATAAAAGAATAGAAAAATCAAAAGAACAAAAACTAATAATAGTATGAAAAAAAACCGGTATCTAACTAGAAAGTTTTTTTTAAAATCTTTTTTAATATCGCTTTCACCTGTTGGCCGGTATAAAAGATTTTCAGGAACAATATCCCTCAATCTAACGATATCTTCTTTTTCAATCAAATAAATCACTTATTCCGGGGCAGGGTAACTTCTTGGGTTAATCGTTGTTTTCCCCTAATATCGGGATTTGCATGAAGTGAACTACCCACTAATTCCCCAAGTTCTTTTAATAATCCAGTAGCGGCAGTTAATCCAACATGATCAGTTAATTCTTCTGTTACTATTATGGGAGTTAGATTAAGATCATTAACAGCATATTCAAAATAACCAATTCTCCTGGTTCCAATAGTGTACCAGGTAACGTTTCCAACTAAAGGAGAATGCCATTTATACGTTGGGCGGTTTCTTTGATCACGAATAATTTTTAATACTGGCACTTCTATTTCAATTTCTTTTTCTTTTTCATTCTCGATTATTTTTTTCTTTACTTTTTTAGTTCCGGTTTGCTTTGTTTCTTTATCAGCATTCATTAAAGCCACTCTATCAGGGGAAAACCAACTAGAAGGATTAAACATTGAAAAAGGATTTGGATTGTATATTATAACATCATAATAAGAATTAGCAAATTTTAGCAAATTGTACCCCACTATTTTTCCTTTAATAACGCCATCATTTAATTCATCTGCGGCCTTTAAAAAGTTTTTTCCCCTTAAAGCCGGAGGACAATTATTTATACACAAAGAAATAAATTCTCTATAAGCAGTATGATAATAATTATCATTTTTTCTAGATAATACCCTATCCCAAACAGCCCAAACAACTAGCGCAACCGCCACAACAGCAAGAATTAAAACAAACGCGACAAACAACCATTGGCCTACGGATAACTCCGGGATAATCCCGACTGCTTCTGTTGTTGCTACTGCTAAATCTTGGGCCGCCATTTTAAACATTCCCCTTTGATTTTAATATTAAATATAACAAAGAGATTATAATTAAAACAATAATGTTTGGAATTGCTAAAAATATCGGGTTTGTTCTTTTTTCAACATAATTTTCAATGTTTATTTGTACACTTTCCATTTTTTGATCAAATTCTCTTAATAAACGGTCATTTTTATTTGTCATTTCTGCAACTAATTGCCCTTTAATTATAGCGCAATTTCCAGGATCGGTTTGATTTTCTGGAAATGTTTCTACAACAATGCCAAAAGCATTGGAAAAAAGAAAAAATAAAGATAGAAAAACCAAAAATTTAGGGAATAATGCGATCTCTAGCCCCCCCAAAACCGGTTTCTCTGCTCTTAAATTTTGATACAACAATCCATACAATAATTAAGATAATTGCGATTAAAACAAAAATAGGCCAAAGTGAAACAAAAAATTCGAACAAAGCGAAAAACATTAAAAAAATAATTGCGACTGCAAGAAAACCTAATATTGGCATTTCTCTAAATAAAGCACCAAGTAGTTCTATTGGGTTAAACAAATAATCACACTCATTGGCTTCGAGTAGCCTGGCTTCAAGTAGCCATAAATAAAACAGTAAAAGACTATATAAATTTACCGTTTATGCGTGTTATTCATCAGCCAGGCCCTTAGCCCACCTAGCAAATAACAATAGCAATATAACTCCAAAAAGGATAACAAATAATTCAAAAGAAATATTTATGCCTAGAAAAGAAAGAACCAATGTAAAAGGCGCGAATAATATGGCCCCTACAGGAATATTAATTAATGGAAGTTCTATCGTCGCACCTAATAATATTCCGAAACCAAGCAATATTTTTAACCAATCAGGAATTTTAAGAATATCATCCGCAAAACCCATTATATTACCTTCCGCGTTTTTTTACCCATAAGCTATAAGCAATTCCACCGGCTATGAGCAACCCGAAAATTATGACAAGTATAACGATATTAGCAAATAAAAAAACTGTCGAAGTCCCAATAGGATCATTTGTTAATTCTTCTATAAATTCAAAAATAGTATTCGATAATGGTTGAGTAACCGTAACGGCTATGCTCATTAAAGTTGTTTTGGTGTCATTCTCAGAAAAATTATTAAAAAACATAACATGCTGTAATTTAAAATTCAATATTTTAGGAATGACCAAATATTTTTGAGTATTGTTTAAATCTAAATTTCCTTTATTAATTGTTTGTTTAGAAGGGGTTTCATCTATAACTATAGTCCCTAATTCATCTTTCAAAATTATTGGATTTGTAAACCCACTAATTATTAATTCCATTTCTGCCGTTCTTCTAGGAAAAGAAATATTTTTTTCTTGTAATACCTGTATGAAGTTCCTTTTATCCAATGTTAAAAATCCATCTGAAAGGGCCGGGTGATTTTTATAATCATTAGCGTTTATTACTGGAATCCCTTTTATTCTATAAAATATTGCACCCGAAACGGATGCGGGGGAAAATGCCTGGTTAAAATTAAAGTCCGCGCCAATATTAGTTATTAATCCTTCGCTTAACAAAAATTTGCCCAAATCATCCAAACCATATACTTCAAAAGATCCAACTACAAGAGATCTTAAACCCTCAAAAAAGAACTCCCCGGCAGTGTCTATAGTAGTATTTTGGTTTGTTTCTAATTCTTTAGCCAATAATTGTACATCATTATTAGCTATTAATTCATAGGGAACATTAAACTCTAAAAATTGCTTATCGCTTCCAATTTTAGAAACATCAGAAAAGACATTAGTAATTCTAAACCTAAAATTATCTATTGGCTTTTCCGCAACTTCATACCACACAAAACATAATAAATCCTGTTCTAGTGGCTTTCCAAAAACCGCGCTTGTATCAGGGGCCACGCATGCAAACAAAACCTGGCTAGGGCCAGTTACAGAATGATCATCATCTATTAAAATCCTTACTTCTTGGTCAGTATTAACAGTTGTGGAAACAATTTCTGCTTGCGCTTCGGTGCAACCAATAAAAAATTCAAGAAGAAAACCAAGGGCATTTGAAAAGAAACCTCCAGATGTGCTTTGATCCTTGCATTTGTCAGCTAGAACAGGGGTTATATTGCTTCTAACCCCTGTTTGATCGGAAACGTCAGCCCTGAATCCGATATAATTTCCATCGGGTAACAAATCGCCACTATCAAGTACATATAAATGCCTGAAAAAGAAATAATTAATATTAAATGTATCATCAAACACGAAACCGGTGGGCCTATATTGTATTGTTTGGTCTATGCAATTACCGGCAGTTGCGGCATCACAATTTTGTAGTGTTATGTGTGTTTGAAGTTTTGTTTTAAGGCTATCTGCTTCGCTATCCCTTACAACTAAGACCAAAGGAATTTCTTCGGTGTTCCTATAGGTTCTATCAGATCTTTCATTAACTTGATGGATTTTTGCGGTTGTTAATTCTATTGGGGTAACTAAAATTCGCCTATCCACTCTAGTTAAATTATTGTCTAAATCCAAGTATTCAGTATTCAATAAAGAAAATATTGTAATTGTAGTTAAATTAACATCTTCGAAAAGATATTCATCAATGAAAAGGTTTAATCTGCAAAGAGTCGTATTGCACGAAAAATCGCTATCTTTATAAATAGTTTCTCTAAAATTTGGATTTGTTACAGTATTGCCATCGCTATATATTCTAATATCAAAAGCCTCTAATGTTTCAGGCCGATTTATTTCAATTTCAAGTATTCCAGACGGGTTTTTTCCCCTTCTTTTTTCAGTTGGGAAAAAATTAATTAAAAGATCGCTTGGAAAATAAGGGTATTGTAAAAAAGTAACAAATTGAGATTGTATAGCTACAGCAGTTCCATTAGAATCAAGTAAAGTAGCTTTTATAATTGCTGTTCTAGGGGTTGCCGGATTGTGTGCGCTTCCATTCAAATCTATTATTGGTTGAAATATCCTATCAAAAGTTATTGTGGATTCTTCTATTCCAGATTCAAAATAAACATCGTGAGATTCACTATTTACCCTATTACTGGCGGCATTAGAATCTAAAAACGATTCCAGCCTTAAAGTTTCTAGAATACCTTCCCGGTCATACGCTTCCGTTGTTATTTTAAAACCCGCGCCCTCACGCAAATACTTTTTGGAAAAGCCATTTAATAAAAACAAACCCAAAGGATCCCCGTTTGGTTTTAATAATTCCAATCTTTTAGTAAAATAACCCCTCGGAACTATCGCATAATCAGTTATAAAAATAGTGGATGAACTTGAATGAGAAGAAACCAATAATAATTGAGAATCGAAATCAGTAGCATCAATAGAAAAAGAAAAACGCTGAGGTTCACCCGTTAAATTTTTTTGAGTTGTAGAATCAATTCCGTTAATTGTTTGGCCCGCGTTAATTGTAGTTTGGTTTACATCAGACCAAGCAGTAAACTGAAATTCAAAAGCTATTGTTTCATCTTCAAAAATATCCGGGACATTTTCTATAAAAATAGATCTAATCCCAGAAAAAGTTGAAACGCTATAAGAATCGTGCGCTATAGAATTAACGTCTGAAATAAGGGTTGGCATTAATTGGTTAAACCACTCAGTAGAACCACGAATACTAAAATAATGTTTATAGGGCAGATTATACACTAGCCTATAATATTTTGTTTCTAAGGGTAAAACAGTATCAAAAAAAGAATGCTCATAATGATCCGCGAAATCATCCCAAATTTTTTGAATTGGCTTTGAATCTACCGGAGAATTAAAAGTTAAAGAATCATCAAAAACCCAATTTCCTTGGTTAAACTGATTTTCTGTCGCGGTAAATACAAAATATTGCCTTCTATCCATAAGAGTATTTAAAATTTTGTATTCTACATTTTGCGAAGAACCACTATTAGAATCAACTCTAAAAATTATTTCCCCGCCCAAATTTAATGGGTTTATTATTACAGAACCAAAACTAAAAGAACCAATATTTTGTATAGGCGTAAAAGTCAAAAAACTCTGCGGGGGGGCAGTTATTGTTAAAGTTTCACTTTTTTCAACACTTTCTTCGGCATTTTGGTCAAAAACATTACAAAAAATAGTTGCACTTGGCGGCTCTTGTATAGCACTAAAAGAACACGAAGGATTTGAAATACTAAAAAATTCGCTTGTGCATAAATCATAATTTCCGCTAGAAGTTCCACACTGCAATTTTAACAAATTACCATTACTTCTTTTAACAATAAAATCAATTGGGGCTGGCGAACCGCCCCGCACATATACTTTATTGACATCAGAAGGAACTTGGCATTCATTTGTCGGGCAATTTCTAACCGCAAGCATATTTCCACTAATAGGAAAAGCACATACCCCGCCAGGACAAACATCCCCCGTAACGTTAAGTTCAACCGGATTTCCTACATCATCTTTTAACATGAACCAAAAATTTGTGTCAGCTTCTAACAATGGGCTTGAAGGAAAAGAAAAGTTAATCAGTTTACCCCCCGAAATAACAGTTTCTGTGCAAAGTGTTATATCAGAAGTTGCCAATATGGTATCAGTTGGTTCGCCTGGATTTAATTCATTATAATCTAATAAAAGAAAACTCAACTCTCTTGGGGGGGCCGCACAACCAGAATAATATATTTCAGCAGAATCCAAAAAAATAGGATTTGGATTATTGTATAAAATTCCCGCACCCACTTTAGATGAAAGGGACACAGTAAGCCCCGCTTCCCTCTCGCTACTCTGATTAAAATCAATAACCCCATCTTGTCTTGCTACACTAGAAACAGTAACAGATCCAAATTGTTCAACAACAGAAGGATTCAATGTTATAGAAGTTAAAGTAATTGCATTTACACTACTAACTAAAAAAAGCAAAAGAATAATGCAAATAATTAATTTTTCTTTCAATTTTTAACACCAAAATATTATTTTAATCCCATTTATTTTTTTACGATTTTTCTACTAGGGTTAAAAGAAAAACCATTGTCTTTTTTTTCAATTAGAAAAAAAATATTATAATGCTTAAAAGCATAAAATTTCTTTTCTAAGAAAAACCCTATTACTATTGTCTTACTTCCCCATCGCTTTCCTTTTTGCCATTTGCGCTCTAACAATCAAGAAAGAAATAACCAAGATTAAGACAATCAGCGGGATCCACACAATCACACCTCTAAGGCCTTCCCCGACACCCGCTTCTGTAAGGTCTTGAATATCGGATTGGGTAAAGGAGTTAATATCTGGATCATTTGATACTCCTGGATATGTTCCCATTCAGTTCACCCCCATGAAATCACTTTTTTTAAGAATAATTTTAATTACTTCTTTTTTTTACTTGCCATCCGACTAAAATTGTGATGGCTGTTAAAAACATGAAAAAAATAAAAGCGGCTATTATAAACTCAATATTTACAGCAGTGCTTCTCATTCCTTCCCCCATAGTGGCCTGTGTTAAATCTAGGTAATCATCTGCATCGAATTGGTTTACATCCAAATCGTTGTTAATATCGTATGCCGCCATTATTACCGCCCTTTACTTTTTCCCCTTAATAGCCAATATAGAGTACCCCCCAGGCCCAAGATAAATACTAATAGCATCCCAACTATAAAAAGGTAATCACTGTTAATAGAGAACCATCTAAGGGTTTCCCCTAGCCAATTATGCTCTAGTGTTTGTGGAATAATCCTAAAATTCTCTCTGCGATCAAGATTTTTTTGAATAATCCTAAAAGTATATAATTCGCCTATTTGATAGCAAAAATCTTGCGCCAAGGCATGGCAAGTATTTAATTTAAAACTAAAATTTATAAAACCATTAGCATCGCTCAAAATTCGAAATCTAATATTATTTTCCAATCTTTGAGAATAATCTGCAACTAAAACACCGCGAACATCTTCCACTTTTAAGTCTATATGGTAATTTTCTAATGCTACATTATTTTCATCAATGATTCTAACTTTAAGGTAAAAAAATTCGTTTGCTTCCGCATTAAAAGTATAACCAAATTCGTTTTCATCTATAAAAACGTTAATATCTCTTTCAGTTCCGAAGTTTGTGGCATTGGCTACATTTAAAAAAAGTAAAAGGCAAAAAATTACCAATAGCTTATTTTTTCCTAAAAAATCTATGATAGATCCCCCCAATTAACAATGCAAGAAAGAATATGTCTATTATAAGTGGGTTCTCAAATAAAAGGGTTAGTATATTGCTTCCGCTATCGGAAACCCTTTTTTTTTCCGGTTCTATTGCTATAGAGTCAAAACCAATAATATCGGGTTTGTCAGAAACAGTCATATTAAACGATTTAGAGCAATTAGAATCCGATTCCACTAAATAAGAATAAAAACCATTTTCTAAAATCATGTCAATGGAAAAAACATAATTTCCTTTAAGGCCTGGTTCCATTTTTTTGTTTTCGAAAATAGCATAGTCGAATTTTTGGTTAAAAAAGCTAATTGTTGGATTTAATCCAATTCTGTTTCCTTGTAAATCAGTAATATCTGACGAGAAATAAAAGCGATCTTCGTTTTCATTAACACTTGAAGATATTTCGCAAAAACGTGTTATAATATTTACGTTAATATCTTCTGTAATATTAATGTCTATTGTGGCAATTGAAAAACTAACTAATTCAAAATCTACAATGCCATCCCCTACCCCCTCGATTTGATGTTCAGCATCCCAATAAACTTTATAAGATCCTTCAGTAGAAAAACCGCCAGGTTCAAAATAAAACCATTCTCCGTTAATATCTCCTTTGGTAGCACTAAAATCTTTAACATGAAAAGAACCATCTGGATTCCTTATAGAAATATTAACGTCAAAATCGTGAGTAGCCACCCCATCGTGTTCGGTGCTATTCAAAAAATTAATATCCACGTTAGGAGTTACTATTGAATCATCACGATTAATTATGCACAAATCGGGCGCGCATGCACTAAAAACAACAGGGGCCAGCAATAATAATGCTAATATTATTATAGTATATTTCATAATATTCTATTCCCCCCCTTATGGGTTCCAATTTATCGGAATGATTGGTATTTGAAAACCATTAGAAATTAATTGTAATGTTCTAATCCAAACCCTTATTTCCAGGACAAATTCACCGTGTCTTTTAGTAAGCCAATTTATGACTTTGTTACGGCAATTTTGTTGGGAAAAATTATCATAGCAGTTTTGTAAGTCCACGACTGGCAAAATATATTCCCCTATTGGCCTGATAATAGTATAATTTCCGTCAATTATTTCCCCATTTATATCGACAGTTTCTTCAAGACTAAAACAAGAACCCCTAAAAAAAATAGCAGTCCAATAGATACTATGCTGTTCTTGCTGGCACTGTAAATTAATAGTAGCCGGATTTATTTGATTTAAAGAATTATTGTTAATCGTGTCCCCAACTTCCCAAGCACTAACACCAGTAACCAATAACAAAAAGGCCAATCCAATTAAAATAAATTTTCCATTCATTTTTTTCACTCTCCCAATTTATTCGCTATATATTCTATGTGCATTAATACAAATGAAGCAGAAGCCCCATAAGTATCGGCCGGATCGCTTGTATTTCTTGACAATTTAAGCCCTACAACGTGATCTTCCATTAAAGCATTAGCCGGAATAATCAAATCACCCGCTTCTAATAATTCATCTTGTAAACCTTGGGCACTATCAAGTATATTTAAATCAGTAGTCCCTGCTGTTAAAACTTCATTATTTTCTGGGTCTATCGAAACAAAATCCACATCCCAAACAACATCACCCGCGCCCCCGGTTGTTGGGGCCCAATGAATGTGAATTATTATATTTGTATCATGATCCCAATCATCAGGAACATGCCCGGTAAAATAAGCCGATTCTACTGGTGGATTTTGGGAAAATTGTAAAACAGGATAAGTTCCCACTATTGCAGAAGTTGGGGCAGTTGCGCCAGTAGTGGCAGTTCTAGCTCCAAGTGAAAGAGTCTGTAAAACCCTTGCGTTACCATGCAAAGTTAATATTCCATTCACATCAAATTGTGAATAATTTTCCCCCTTTCCCAAAAAAGCATTACCGCCAAAATTTACATCATTGGCAAATTCTAAAACATTTTCATCTTCAAAAAAAGTTATCAAACCGTCAGAACTTGTTCCATTTAAAAAAAGTTTAATGTCAGTATTGCCTGCAATATTGAATTGGAATTGATTTTGTGCTTGAAAGGTAGTTGTTCCTACAACATTCCCTATTGTTACAGCCCAACCAGAACTTGTTCCAAACATTAAAATATCTTGTGCCGCTTCTGTTGCACTCAAAAAAAGCAAATTACCGGCAGTCCCGGTTATTCTATCGTTTAAAAAAGTCCATTTCGTGTCAGGATCAAAGTAGTGCTGTAAATCTTGACCAAATTGTGTTACAGAATTTGAAAAAGAATTTATTCCAAGAAAAGTTTGTGATGGCGTAAGACCTGCTAGAGTCGTGCTAGTCGATACAAAAGTGTTACGAACTTCTCCCGCCGGAGAACCACTACTTAATGTTGTAGTGCTTTCTGACCCACTAGACAAAAGTATTTGATCACTTCCGGCCAATAAATCTAATGTACCGGCACTTATTTTAAAATTTCCAGCCGCCCAATTAGCGGTTAATGGTCTTGTTCCATTTACTAGAATAAATTCATCTTCTTTTTTACCCCCCAATAATTGTGAATTTAAGTTTGTTACCATAGTAGTGGAAGCAATAGTAAATGGCGGGCTTATTCCAGTAACATCTGATTCAAAGGTTCTTGCTCTAATCTCAAAATTTCCGGCATCCCAAGCCCCCGTTAATGGTCTTGTTCCATCTACTAGAACAAAAATCGTTTCATCAAAAGGTGTATTTGTTTGTAATGCGCCCAAAACACCAATAAAAAGAAAGGAAAATAATAAAATAACCAACAGCTTTTTGTTCAAAAAGACCCCTAAGTATAAAGAGCAAAATAGTATATAATTCTATTTAACCGCGTTTATCCTTGCTATTGCGCCCCTACGGCCTTTTTTGTAAGCTACAAAAACTTTAACCCCATTTAAAGTATAGGAGCTAACAGTAACTCCTTCTAATTTTCCTTCTATTGTGGCGGGCCTTCCAAGCGGGGATTCTTTTATCGGAATGCCTCTAACAGAAAATCCTTTTTTCTCTGCTTTATCTAAAACAGATTCTATATTTTTTTGTTTAGAAATTATTCTTTTAGATCTAGAAATCATTCTTTGCCTAGATTCTCCCAATCTTTCCCGAATTGTTTTAAAATTATCTCTTTGTTCTAAAATAGTACGATCCTTTTTAGTTGGAAAAGGCTTTTGTTTAATTCTTTCTGATTCTTTTTTTAATTCTAATTCTTTAGATCCAACACCAAAATTATAAAGCCCTTTAAGGTTTCTAGAAGGCATTTTAAGAAGATTCCTTAAATTAGTTTGTTCTCCTAAAGCACCTTTGAAAGCATTAAAACGATCACGATCAGTTTTTGATTTAGAAAATTTTTTCAAATCAAGTTTTTTATTAATACGCCGCCATATCCTTTCAAAATCGTATGAGGCCATGATAAAACTATCTCTTAACTACTATTTAGCAATTGCTACCAGTATTATATCCGCACAATCCAACAGAGGCATCTAATCCATCTTCATTCTTTTTTTTAGGAATATTAGTGCCATAATGATAATTCAAAAACAATCTGTGCGCTGTGCTTATTTGATTATTATTAACTTTTGATGCGATTTTTCCAAAAAATATTGGTTTCTTTCTATTGCCCTTTGGGGCTACCCTAAGAACCCATCTTTTTTGTCTAAAAAGAATCGGGGCTTTTTTAAAACCCCTATCAGCAGAAGAATTACTAATAATTTCTATTGCATCATATAGAGTAAATTTATCCAAGCAAACAGCATGGAAAGAATCTTCAAAATCATTTTTAAAAACAAAAAAATCTGACAAACCATAATATCCTTGTAAATAACTAAGTTCTTCTCTAATTTCATCCACGTTTAAACCGTCAAAATCAAAAAACAAAACATGCTTTCCATCCCTACATCTAGAAGTCATTCCAACAGTTTCCTTAGAAGGCTTTTTAACAGCCAAAAAAGAAATGTTAAACACTTTTTCGTTTACAATTTTAACCGAAAAAGAACGACCAAAAAGACTAATAGAATGATAATACCTCACAATTTCAAACCCCCAAAAAATCCTTGTGGAATAATAACCAATTCTCGACCAGAAAACTTGACGTACAATGGTAAACCAGTTAAAACAATCCCGACAGTTCCAAAATAAACAATAAGTTGGGTAAGAGGCTGTTGAACAACAAAAGGGGATCCTATTGTCATTTGGGTCATTAACGCGCCAACAAATAATCCAAACATAAATGCCCTTCCAACAGGTTCAAAAACTATTTTTTTAAGCTGTGGATTTCTACAATCGCACTTTGAACAGTAATCCGATAAACCGCATAGGCGGGGGTGTCCCCAAAAACCAAGCCTACTTTTAATTATTCCATGCCCACAAAAACAAATTGCTTTTTCAACCATTATTTAACCTTCTTTCAATTTTCTAAAAATAGCCACTTAGTAGCTACTACATTATCCCCTTCGACTTTGATTAAACCACAACTTTTTAGCCTAGATAAGTAAACTGTAAAAGTTCCGCCAGTAATAGTAAAATTTGTTATTTCTCCTAATTCTTCTTTTGAAATACCATCCGGGTATTGTTCTGCAACTGCTTTAAGGATTTTACCCGCGCCCCCTCTAACTTGTTTAGCCCAAAATTCGACTAAATCATTTGGGTTAGTAGAAACTTGTTCAATGTCGTTTGTTTGATCTAAACCTGTTTCAGTAATAGAAATTTTTCCGTTATTTATTTTTACCCAACCCATTTTTTTTAATCTAGACAAATAAACGCCATAAGTTCCCCCCTTAGCAGAAAATCGTGAAATAGTAGCAACTTGTATTTTGGTAAGTGGTTCAGGATGAAATTTGGCCACTGCTTTTAAAATTTTTATTGCACCTGGGCCTGGGCTATTTGTTCCATTTTCCTCTAACAGATCATCTATTGGGATTATTTTTTTTTCAACTTTTACAATGTTTTTTCTTAATGGTTCTTTTAGGATCATTGGGCGCGGGATTGTTAAAATATTTAATTTTGATTTGGGGATTCCCAATGCTTTTTGGGCTGTGAAAATAATGTTTGATAGGTGGTTTTTTAATACTAAAAAATCTTTTTCAAGTTGTTTTATGTGGGGTTCATAGTTTCTTTTTGCTATTGCTATTCCGCGTTCTTGTGCTTTTTCAAGTTGGTTACTATCCGGGATAGTTGTTTGATGCGGTTTTTTTCTCAATTCTAACTTTAATTCCCTAATCTTATGTAGCATTTCTTTTTTTTCTTTTAAATCTGTTTCAACTTCTTGGGGTAAATCTTTCAATTTAGATAACAAAGATTTTATTTTCCCTGGCGTTGGTGGTAAAACAGCTTTTAATTGTCTTGATCCAGCTTTAGGGTGGGTTGTTTTTACTTTTCCTATTTTTGCTTTAATCACTTCATCAGATAACGCGGGGCCAAAAGCAAAAAATTCGCCTGGGTTTAGTTTTCTTAATGATATTGTTTGCTCTTTAGAAGTGAATCCAAGTATTTCACTAGCTCTTTTCATATCTACGTCTAAACCTGTTCTTCCAATTAGTTCGTTAGTTAATTCTGCGGCCGCATCCTTGCTTAGTTTAGAAAGTCTTTGAGTTGCTAGTACCGCACAGTACCCCCTTTTTCTCCCTCTAGTGCATAAATCAATTACTGCGTTTGTTGCTTCTGATTGTCTTTTTTCAGGTGCAAAAACGTGCGCTTCATCTACTACAACAAGGCAAGCATGCCATAAGTGTTTTGGCGCATTAATCATTGATTCTAAAAATTCTTTTACAAAGCTAATTCTTTCGTGTTGTTTTAATTCGTATAAATCTATTATAGTGGATGTCTTTAATTCCAATATTTTTTTAGCTAATAATCCTGCCATTCTTGGGTTTATTGGAATGTCCCCATTTTTTCCACACAATAAATAAGCGTATTTTTCTCTCAATGTAGCAAATTCCCCTTCCATATCTAAAACAATTTGTTGCACTTTTCCATGAGTTTCTTCTAATAATTTCCTAACAGCATAAGATTTTCCACCACCAGAATTGGCTTGTATTAACAGCCTAGTATCTATTAAAACAGGCAAGTCTATTTCTAGTTTAGAATTATCGCTAGTATTTTTTCCCAAAATTATTTGCTTCATATTTATCCCCTCAATAGAGAAAATAGGGCCGGTTCAAGGTCATTTCCTTCTTCAAAACAAACTAATTTGTTTTGGATAGGGTAAAAACTCCCCGCCCCTTTTTTTCTCTATTGTCTTAACTCTATTCGCGAACATTGTTAAGCATCAAAATTAAGATCAATGCCTAGTTTTTTTTCTAAAACACCGCCTAAGAAATTAAAATAATATTCTTTTTGTATAACCCAAATACATTTGTCTTTTTGTTGTTGGCAATCTTCTATTGTTTTACTGCAAAAAGCTACATGGTTTCCGTCTTTGTGTTGTCTATAATCCCCATATTGAAAACCTTTTGATTTACAAAACTCACTTGCTTTTTCTTTAAACCCCGTTTCATTATCTGTTGGCATGGAAAAAACTAAAAGCAAAATTATTATTACGACAATAGCCAATAACCCTACAATTATGTCTTTTTCCATTTTAACCCGCCTCAGTCTTTAAGAGGGATTATTTCAAAATCTTTTAATTGTTTGTTCCACGCAATTGTATTTCCGGTTGAATCTTCTAATATTGCGGTCAGTAAACGTTTAATCGCATATAGATTGTTATTGTTTTTTTGTAATTGCCTAACAACCGCGCTATTTGGATCTGGTGTGCTTTGTTTTTCTTTATAGTCGTTATAGCATTTTTGGCAAAACTTATATTTTTCATCTATTGTATTACCACAAACACTATAATTTTGACATTTTATAGTTCCCATTTTAATCCCCCATTTTTTTTCTTTTCTTTTTAAATAATCGTTTTTTTCTATTATTCTTCCATTCCAAAGAGTGTTCCATAATTAACACATGTTTGCTTGTTTAGCCATTTCTTTTGATTGGTTAGATTGTTTAACCCATAGATCCAGGCATTTTTTAGTACAAAAAGAATCCCTGCTTTTTAATTTATTTTGGCAACCAATAGCAGAACATCGCCTTACAAAACCTTTTTCAAAATTCAATTTTTACACCTGACAAATTATTTTTAGCATTCAAACGATTTATTTCATCAATTTTTTCCCTGTGGGCCTTTATATTAGCGGCTTGAATCTTTTCACGCCATTCATTCCATTTTTTATTATCTGATCTGGGCGGCGGCATTATTCATCATTTAAAACAACTTCAAATTTTTAGTTTTCCATTAAGCCATTTTAAGGCACAAGCATCACATAGAACTCTTTCTTGCTTAGATAGGTACAAACCGAGAATCTGATCACCCGCGATTAACTTGTGTGTTGGTTTTTCTCCACAAATACATTGGTGTTGAAGTGGTTTTAATTCCCACGAACAATTATCTTTATGTTTCATTTTCGAGATCCCCCGTATTTTTTTAGTTTATTTTCCATTTTAGCCCATCCCATTCTATTAATTTATCCTCTTTCATTGAATCAATTCTTTTCTCAATAGTAGAATCTTTTGTACTAAAAAATGCCCGCGCGGCCATTAAAAATTCAGGGGCAGAAATTTCTTTTATTCCTTGTTCTTTCAATCTAAGAATAAATTGTTTATTCTGTTCTCGCCACTTCAAGATTTAAACGCCGCCTTTAATTTTAGCAAATTTTGTTTTGAATTGTTTATAATTTTTATCATCAAGAATATATCCCTTGTATGCCGAAGAATACTCGCTTAAAATTTGTTCTGATTGAAGGTAAAGAATCAAAGTAGAAAGTTGTGAGCGAGAAAAACCACACTCATTTAACACCGGTAAAAGTTTTTTTCTGTTTACTGCCCTTTTAGCTTCAAACTCTGGGTACTTTTTTGAAACAAAAGAATCTATTACAAGGATCATTATTTCGTTCCAATCGTGTGTCATGGCAAGCCACTCGCTTTTTTAAAATTCAAATACTCTGTTTTATTAAACAAAAACTTTTTAGTTTCCTTATTTTTTTTTAAAAAGTTTAACGAAATTTGATTAGAAATAAACCTTTCAAAAGAAGCGTGAGAAGAAGTAACCGTTTTAATATAAATAGAAAAAAGTTCCTGTTTAGAAAAATCGTTTTTTTTACTGCCTTGTAATTCTTCGTAAAAAGAAACCCAAGTCATTCACAAACCACTCAACCAATTCCGTTTTTTTAAGGCATCCCACAATTCGGACAAATTTTTTTTTCTATCTTAGGCGACGCATTTTGTATTACACTAGCGACTATGAAACCGCATTGTACCATTACCAAAACCATTTTTGCTTCGGCCGGAGTGTTTACCCTTTTTATTATTTCATCAGATATTTCTTTGGCCACTTGTGTAATTTCATCACTATTTAGTCTTTCCATAGAATAAAAAATACTCCGATCCTTTTTTAATTGTTTGTGTTTTGCGATAAGTTATGATACTTTTTTTGTTGTTTTTCGGTTTTTGATTGTTAGTTTTCGGTTTTTGATTGTTAGTTTTTGTTTTTTTCCCAAAATGTAACATATAAATTGGTTAATTGAGTAATTGGTATGTTTGATTTGTTCGCAAAAAAGCGAGTAATGCG
>SDBT01004936.1_pt1 | contig 22524 bp, 20 predicted proteins | sample 2277101 | NCBI WGS metagenome assembly SDBT01 (sample SAMN10404973, study PRJNA504765) | marine sediment metagenome | isolation source: marine sediment core GS10_PC15, 103 cmbsf | place: Arctic Ocean: Southern Knipovich Ridge | collected 2010 | reverse complement strand
GGGATAGTTTTGGTACTTTTGAAAATGTTGGGGAATTAAGAACGTTAATGAGGAAGGGGGGAGAGGGTTACTCCGAGAAGCAACTTAAAGGCGTACGCGGTATTTATCAACCTGGGTCAGGGGCGCGGCCGGGAAAAGTCCATTTGTCTCAGCAGAACATTGTGGGCCCTCTTATGGCAGCAATGCAAGCTTTGGAAGATTTATCCCAAGGGGGCACTAAGAGCGCTTTAGAGCTGAAACTGGCTGCGAATGCGGTTAGAGCTTTCGGCGAGATATTGGCTCATGAAAATATTCATGCAGCTAATAAGAAGTTTAGAGGGGGAGTTGAAAGTATTATTCGCTCTTTAAATACTGGTTCTGGGATAGTAGGAGCAGAAGCTCAAAAACTTCTTCAGGCTTTCACAATTCACGCTCCTGGCGGTGCTGCGATTAAGAAAGCAGCTAGGTTGCAAGAGGAAGCTGGTGGGGTAGGCGCGGATCCCGCGATCGATCAGAAGCTTAACAGGGTGTTAGCGGAAGAATTAATGGCTTGGCAAAGTACTCCCGAAAAGTTTAAGACCATGATGCAAAAGGCCGGAGTTAGTGAAGCAGTTATGGGAGCTTTAGATGTTCTTTTCCAAGACATAATATCGAAAGTTCCTAAACTTACAAGTGAGGCTATGCAAGTTACTAGGGCGGCTGCAGATTCTATTACCGGTGCGTTGTCGGAGGGACTTAGAGGCGGTACGGTTGTAGCCCAGGCGGTGTCAGAACAATTCGGCGGACAACTCCCTGGATCGGAGCAAGTTAGGAGTGCTGGAGAACAACTAGGCTTACAAGAAGCCGCCGTGCTGGGTGGTCAGAGAGCTTTAGGTTTAAGTGAGGTTAGGAAATCGGAAGGAGGCGCGTTACAGTTTACTGAGGGGTTACGTAAGCATGGTTTCGAAAGCGAACTTCCACAAACAAGCGGTAAAGTTAGAAAAATAATTGAAAGTATGCAGCAGGGGGGCCTCCCCGATGTAGAGGGCCTTTTAACCGCAGAAAGGGAGATGAAATCTTCTGCAGGTGCCTTGCGAGAGGGAATAGGCGGCCAGAAAGGCCAGAATGCTTATATGAACTCCATTCGAGAATTCCATTTGGCGGTATCTGTTGGATTTATCAATAAGTCTAGAAATTTAGAAAAAGAAATTTCAAGAATGCGTTCTTCCGGAGAGGCGGAAGTGGAACCGGCCAAATTTAGAGATAAGATAGATGAGCTGTATGCTAACATCACTGGCCATCAAGAGTACCTGAATAGAAGTTTGAAGAGCTTCGGCCCCGGCCGAGGCCGTCCTATTAGCCATGTAGCTACGGGTGAGGGGGTATTAACCCCCGGGGCTAGGGAAGCGGGCATTGCCCCTTCCGGAGATATGCTTAAGGCTGACATAAAAGAAATAGCCGGACAGGGACAAGAAGGTGTTCGATTTATGAAGCAGATGGATTCTGCTATAAAATCTGCTTCTGCTGAAATAAGAGAGGGAGGTGATCTAACTAAGGCGTGGAGTTTGGTTTTCGAGTCTCTTATGGAGAAACCTTCTATGCTGCACACTAATCTTAAGAAAGTGGCTGAAATTTTTAGTAAGATTGGGCGACATGTTGGCTATACGGATGGTAGATTATCAGATGCCTCCATTTCTATGGGGGAATTGGCCAAATCTGCTAAAGATGTGGCAAAAGCTGTGGAAGGTAAGGATATTCAGAATATGGATGACGCTCTTGCCGCCATTGCCTCTGGACCTAAAGCGGGTAAAATGGCAGCTCTTCCTCCGGTGGCAGACCAATACAAGCGCGCAGAACAGTTGGCTAAGGATTATAAGAAGCGCTTAGAGAAAATTATTACAACCCCGGGTTATAAAGCCGCAGGAGCCCCTAAGGTTTTTGAGCCCCAGCAGGTAGATATTGTTGATCCCGATACTAATAAAGTTATTCAAAAAATAACTATTAGTGCCAAGAGAATGGGGAAGACTATTGTTACGTCTATGAAGCAGGCCGGTGCCGCCTCTAATAACCTAGGCGTTCAAATGCGCGGTGCTTTACGACGAGTAGTGCAGTGGGGGTTTGCGTCTGGTATTGTGTATGGTCTTGTTAGGGCGTTTAGAAATGCTGGACAGGTTATTACGGAAGTTCAAACTAAGATTGTCGCTTTGCAAAAGGTGATGAACGTAAGTATAACTGACTTCGAAAAGATGCAAGATGCTGCGTCTGGTATGGCTCAGCAATACGGTATAGCTATTGAAGAAGTTCTAGATGGTATGGTTGTTTACGCGCAGCAAGGTTTAAGTATGGCAAAGATTAACGAAAGAACCAAAGCTACGCTATTAGCGGTTAACGTTACGACTTTAAGTGCCACTGAAGCAACGGAAGCGTTAACAGCTGCGCATAAGGTGTTTAGGGACGCAGTCTCTGGAAGTATAGGGTACGTAGACGCTTGGGGAGCTGTAGCAGCGAAACACGCCATTACCGCTAAGGATCTGGCTTTGGCAGTTCAGAGATCAGGTGCAGCAGCTAAGACTGCTGGTGTAGACTTTAATGATTTCTTAGGAATAGTTACTGCCATTGGTGCTGTTACTCGACAGACTGGTAAGGAAGTAGCTACCAGTACTAAGTTTATGTTCCGTGCTATGAGAAGGCCTACAGCCACAAAGCAGATGCTTGGGTTGGGTATTAAGGGCCAGGACATAGCCGGAAATATGCGTCCTGCGATGGACATATTGGGAGATTTGGCGGGTGCTTGGGGAAAGATGAGCAGAGCCCAGCAGTTATCCACTGCGCAAGCTATGGCAGGTATTAGACATTATAACTCCTTCATTGTTCTTATGGAGAATTGGGAAGAGGCTTTATCAGCTAGTGAAGATGCTCAGAATTCTCAAGGATTTGCTGCTCGTAAGAATGCTTTGTCTATGCAAACCTTCTCTAAGCAGATGCAGATCCTTAAAGAAACAACTAAGAACTTAGCCCTGTCTTTTGGTAAGGCTATTTTACCAATGGCTACTGCGGGTATTACTGCAGTAAGTGGGTTGGTATCAGTATTTAATAAGATTCCTGACATTCTAAAGCAGATTATTGTTTTGGGAGGCGGTGCTACTGTTGCGATGGTCCGAACTGCAGATTTCGCTGTTGATACTGCGGATGCTATGTTTGGTGGGGGTATCGGCACTAAGGTTAAAGAGAAGGGATTGCTTAAATCCGGCCTCGGTGCGGTAAAAGGTATGGCTAAGGGAGCTGTGGGTGCCTTTGCGGGAATGGGCGGGGCACTTGGCGGTACTGGTAGGATGGCCCAAATAGCTACTGATGATTTTGCTTCAAGTACTGATATTGCTAAATCAGTAAACTCAATGGGGGCGCTATCTAAAGCTGTGTATGGAGTGCGTACCTCATTCATGGCTGCGAGTATCGCTGCAAAGACTTTGATGCTGGCCACGGGGGCAGGTCTTGTTGTTGCGCTGGGTTTGACGGCGTATTCTATGATTAACGCTAGAAAAACTGGTGAAGAGATGGAGGATCAACTTTTTGATCAGATAGCGGTAACCGATGCAAGTGTTAACGCTATGACTAAGCAGGGTAGCGCTATTAAGAGTCTTGGGAGAGCTTGGGAATCTTACTCCAATGCTTTGGAAGTCGCGGCGGATCCTGAAAAACTTAAAATTGCTTTAGACGAAAGTAATTTCAAGAGTCCTTTAAAAGCTTTGTACGATTACGAAGAGGCTTTATACGACACAGGTATTGCTCTAGCCGAATTGAATCCAAGTTCTATAGAAGGTATTGGCGAATCTGGTGAGTATATTTACGCTGCTTCGGAAGCTATGGAAGTACTCACAATGACAGCTGCAGACGCAGGGCGGGCTACTATGGCAGCTATGAATATTAAAATTATTAAAGCATACGGCGAGGAAATTACTAAAGCCCAGGGGGCTTGGGGTAAATTTATGGAAATGTTGCCTGGTGATACAGATATGAGTCTTTTAGGAGATCTTAAGCAGGTAAGAGGTCAAATAAATAAATTAGCAGCGAAAAGGAAAGATCTCGCCGGGTCTGGTGTAACCACTCTTCATTTGCAAGGACGATTAAATAATTTAGTAGGCGAGGAGTTAGAACTTCGGGGAGAGATGCTTGCTATAGCTGGAGATATGCAAAGAATTATGAATCAGATGCCTATATTTAATAGTGAGAGTCTTGCGGCTTTAGCTATAAATAGTAAGGAACTGACTGAAAGCTTACAGGTTATGGCACAATCGGGAATGGCTGGTAAAGATGCAACATCTGGAAGTTTAAGAATGCAGTATATGGCACGTAATGTAGGGTTGGGGGGAATGATCTCAGGAGACACTACTTCGGATGCAGATAGATTAAAGGAAACTCTTTTGGAGAAGGGTCTTAAGATAAGTACGGGAGCTTTAAAGGGAAAGGGGGATTTGGGTATTTTGGATCCAGAAACGGCGAAGCAGCTTCTACTAGTTAAGCATAGTTTAGACGAATTAGGGGATCCCTCTGTAGTTGAGCGTGCTAGAACAGTAGCGGCGGGTATGAACGAAGCGACAGGTGAAATGATTTACTTTTTTGAAGATGCCGTTACTGGTTTGGCAGGAGTTATTAGAGAATCCGAATTGAGCCCGGCGTTGGCAAAGGCTATGAAGAGCATTAGAGTTTTAAAGCGAAGCGACCTTGAGGCTGCGGGTGAAAGAACGCGTAAACTTTTGACCATTCAGTCTGCTGGCGCTTTAGCGGGAGTTCGCATTCCTGAAGGGGGGATGCCTCAGATTGGCCCGGGAATGCGAAGAGAATTTAGTATAGAGCAGCGTGTTATGGGGGATTTACCTGATGAAATGGAAAGAATGTCTGCTGTGCAAAGAGAACTTTCGGTAATTCAGAAGAAGTACAACGAGGAACTTACCGAAGGGGTTGAGAATACTGAGACTTCTATAGGTTCTTTAAAATCAAATATTAATGTCTTGCCCTTAATGATGGAAAAATTAGCAATGTCTCTTCAGTTAGAGAATTTTGATCTAAGTAAGTTAGCCCATATGTCTACAGCTTTGGCTAAACTGCAGCAATCTTTAGAGCAGGCCGCTGTGGCAGCTCGCGACGCGCGAATAGAAGAGGAAGCTACTACTGAACTATTGAAACATCAAACTGGGTCTTTGGCCGGTTTGATGGTTGCTCCTGCTTTAGAAATGGGTAAGCAGTTGCGGGAACTTTCGGGGCAAGAAAGATTGCAGCGAGAAATGCCTGGGTTGGGGGGAGGCTTTAGGGCAATGGGTGCTGCGCAAGCAAGATATACAACGGGTATTCAGAATGTTTCGAATATTAGAAAACAAAAGGTTGATTTTGGTGAGATGTTACGGGATTTGACTACCGGTGGGGAAGAGCTTACTCAGTCTCAGAAGGATTCTTTTGCCGCTAGAATTGAAGGGATATCTGAGGGTGATATGAAGCAGATTGATGCTATCCAGAAAGCTTCTGCTGAGCAGCTTGGTGAGTTGCAACGGCAAACTCCTGTTCTTGATAAGATACTTATTGCTATGGGTGCAACTCTTGAGTCGGTGGGGGCTGTAGATCCCGAGGCTAAGAAGAGGATTGCACAGAAGGGCTTGGCGTCTATAGAAGGTGCGAACTTGGTTAAAATGCTTGGTAAGGTGAGCGCTGATAGTTTAGATACGTTTATAATGGCGTTTGCCGGAGTTAAAGAAAGAGCTGAGTCTAGAAAAATGGGTTTTGATAGGTATGAAGTTACTACTGGCAACGTAGACTGGCAATCCGAGGAAAATAGAAAGGCTGGTGAAAGTATTGCTCGTAAGATAGAAGCGACTTTGGAGGAAATGAATTTTAATAAGATGAGAGGTCAGGCTGGCCTTGCGATGCAGGCCTCGGGCATTCCTATTTTATCTTCTATGGGCGGTTTCGTGGGTATGGGAGCCAGCGAATCATCGGAAAGGTATGAGGGCATATTACGGAATCTTGGGGAAGCGCTTATGCAGTTCCCAGAACTTCAAGATACGGCTAGAGACCAATTAACTGCTATGATCGAGCGGGAGACTAAGACTAAAGCTGAGATAGATTTAAATGAGTCTATGACTAAACGCCAAGATCTTATAAATAAATTAAAGCAAAAGCAGCTTGATTTCACAAAACAGATTACTAATGCGGAGCATAACGCTCTTAAGGATATACAGGGAGCCGCGGATATAATGAAAGCTCAGGAAGGTTATAAGATGGCCTTCGCTGCTCAAGATCTAGTCAATTCTATGGAAGGAGCTATTTTAGAATTTAAGAAATCTGAAATGATGTTTTATGAGATGGAGGATTCCGATCTTACCGGTCCTTTTGCTAGAGTTGGTCAGCCAGGATTTAAAACTTCGTTTGAACAACGAAAAGAAGAGATAGACTCTAAGTATGGTATACGCGGAGGGCCAGGGAAAGCTGAAGAATTAGCTAAGCTAGAATTTGACGAGAAAGAAGCTAAGATAAAGCAGAAGCAGGAGAGGGAGACTAAGGCTCTTAAAGAACAGCAAGGCCAGGCTGAGAAACTTAGAGGTATTCTTTCAGATGCCATGTTGGCGGGAAATCTTTCTCCTGAATCTCAGGCCACAGCTCGAAGTTATTTTGATACCCTTACTTCAGAATTGTCTGAATCCGAACAGGCTAAGATGGTGGGGGGAGAGCTACAGTACAAAGGTGTGGGTAGTTTAGGGCAAGCGGGTGGTTTTATAGCTAAGATGCAACAGCAAGCTAAGGATCAGGCAGCTGAGGCGAATGCTAAGTTAATGGTTATGACTGGTAAAGAAGTTGTGAGTGGCTTAGAAGAGATAGGTTGGGAGCAGCTTAGGGCGACAGAAGAGCAAACAGCTGTTATTAGGGATTCACACGCGGCGAAGTCTGGTGCTATGGTTTCCGCTTTGGGTTCTTCGGCGGTAGCCGGTTCTAATAGTCCTAACACCCTTGTTAACAGCTCAGGTATCCGAGCCGTAGGTAAATCTAATAAGAATGCTTTAAATAATATAGGCGCTAAAAATCAGACAGGTAATGCTAGCGCCACAACTTCATCAATTTTAAACACTGCTCAGGGACCTGGTTCAACCGCGGCAGCACGTACTACCGATTCATCTAGACTTAGTCGGGGATTTAATGCAGGTGAGAGAACCGCTGCTCCAGATCAGACAGCGGCGCTTGAGGAATTGAATATTCGTATTGGGGAGTTAGCCACCAAGCTTGGAGGTTTTGCCGAAGTTGTGCCAAAGCTAGATGAAGTTAAGGCTGAGATAACCCGTCAGGGTGAGAGTGACCAGCCTGTAACTATTGCGGGCGACGTCTCTATTTCTGCGGACAGTACACGGGCTATAGGTGATGCCGCCTCCGCCCCCGCTACCGCTGCTATTGAGGCCGTAGGTTCTGATGTTGCGTTACAGAATCTTAGGCTTGAGGAGGCAAGAGGCGAAATTGACATAACTAATGATCGGGTGTCAGAAGAAAGAGAAGCCATGGAATCGAAGCTAGTCTTAGCTGAGGAAATGGCAGCCGCCGCTGAATTAGCTGCTGCGGATGCTTTACGCCAGGCAGAGGATTCTTTAATGTTTGCTAACGAGGTTAATGATTTACAGTCTGAGTTTTTTACTAGGGTAGAGGCCGCTGAAGTTAAAACGGAGGATGTTATTACTAACGCGGAATTGGCTAGGGCTGCTGCTGAGGATGCTTTAAATAAATCAGTTTCTGCTGAAACTAAAGCGGAAGTTGCAAGATTGGCTATAGAGAGGGAACAAACTAATAGAGAGTCGGGCCAAAGGGCAGTTGAGGATAGAATAGGACAGCAAGAGGTTCGTTCCGGTGATTTACTCGATAACATTAAGGATATCCAGAAGAAAGCGGAGATTGCTTTAAATGTGTCTAAGGATGCTTCGCAGAGGGCTTGGAGAAGGTAATGCCTTTACTTGACGACGGAAGTTTGGCTGGAGGAATAGTTAATTACGAAGATTTGGTTATTATTGGTTCCGCGGCCCCGGAGAATTCTCTTCTAGACCCGATTGCGGATATTCCCGTAACGCAACTAGTTCTACAGACTTTTAATATACCCTTTAACTTGAATGAGGTGTTGGGAGGGAAGCTTCCTGGTTTTGATATCCGTAACCAAGACCCTTCTACCTTACTAAAGCTTTCTTTGGCAACTGAGCTTTTAGATCCTCCGGAAGGCAGTGCTGGTTTTGCGGAAATTGAATTAGATGCTTTTGGTATAGCTAGATTTTATGTAGCGGGGGCTGTGGCCGCAACTGATTTAGATATTAGACATTGCATCCCCACTAGCCAGGTTGTAGTTCCTGCTGATATGGTGGTTATACGTGGTTACGATCCCCCACCAGAGAGACAACTTCGACCTTCTTTTGATGGTCTTAAGAATAAAGAAATTATGGATTACAAGGATTGTGCGGAAGAGTCTTGTGATGAGAGTATAGTAAGTCAGTACGCCACAATTTCCTATGATGACCCTCAACTAGATCAGACTTATAATGATGATATTATAAATTCATATGAGTTGGAAGCTTTTGAATCTCTTTTGGGGTACCTTATAGATTTGGATTTACCTAACGGCACCGACCCTAATCTGCCTGGATTTGTTCCTGGGTTGAAAATTACCTTTGGAGATTCTACCAAAGAGTATATTAAAGTCAGTGCGCAACTATTGAATGCTTCTATACTTGGCGGTACGTTGGTAGATGAGAACGGTACTGTTACTAATATAGAAAGTAGCAGCCTGCCCGTGTCTAATTCAGCTTTAGCTGGTTCTCCCGGCGCGTCCATTTCGGCGGTAGTTACTTCAGTTTCTCCCCGAGGGGATAAGTGTTCTGTTAGTCAAACCGCTTTAGCGGGTTCTGATATCACGCTAAGTGCTTCCAGATTTATTAGAAAAAATAAATTTGGTAACGATGAATCTGATTTTATAGGCGTAGTTGACGTGGTTTTTTCTGGACGTAAAGTAAAAAGTTTAACTGTCTCCCCTGGAGGTTTTGGTGTTAATGGGTTAGTTAAGACAGTTGTTAGACCCAATAAGGAATTGGTTAGTCTACCGCAAGGAAAAAACTGGACTTTTAGTGTGGACCCTAACACCCTAGACGTGACCGTTAATCTATTTAGTATCATTGAGGATGCCTTTACTGCATTTGTGTGTGGAACTTATAGAGATCCCATTAGTGCCACAGGTAATTCAGCTACTGACACGGTTACTTTTACCAGTGATAATCTTTTTACTAGTGAAGAAACTACGGATTTTACAGATCACATTTGTAATGTCGGGGATTCCCTTGGGTACCGTGTGAATAAATCTGGCGGTGAGGCCAGACTCTGCATAGTAGTGGAGAGGAAACGCCCTAGTATTGATATTTATGATCCTTTAGGTGGAGCATTAGCTAAAGCCCAAGAAGTGGCCTTGGAGTATACTCCAATAGTTATAGTAGATAAGCCTGCTCCGATAGCTTATGCTTCTAATTCTACTTTGATCAGTATAGATGGTACTAGAACTTTAGCTGCAGAAGGAATTATAGATCAAGCGGACGGTATCGTGGATGCGGACCCTACTACGGTTCAAGATTTAGAAGATAGTGAACTTTCTATTCTTCAAGATAATACTAATGGCGCAACTATAGATGTCACTCTGTCGTTTTGTACCGAACCAGAGTGTTTGATAATTGCTAAAAACTTTTTAAGTCTTCAGAATAGAACTGTTTCAACCCATTCGATGATTTTAGGCCCGGATTCAGATCCGAGTTTAGGAGATTTTGTGAACTTACCTAACGGGGAGATCGGTGTAATTAATGATATCAGTTATTCTTATTCAGACGCTAGTCAATATTTAATTACAGTTTCCGTCGGGCCTTTATATTTAAGTGCGGGTAGTTTTAATGATGCTAAATACCAGTTACGGACAGAGGATGTTACTAGAGAGGGTTGGGTTATTCAGGACGGGGGTAACGGGGCTGAGTATGTTGTAAGAGTCGAAGGATACGGGGAGATAACGGCCCTTCTTATGGTTTTAGATGACGTGTCTGTGGGTGATAAAGTAGGAGTTAGAATATTTAATAATCCAGTAGAAAAGATATAGTTATGCCGACTACCTATAAAGGGAAATATAGAAATTATAAAAATAAAAAATGGTTAGAAGAGAAATACCACCTATTAAATTTAAGTATGCGTGAGATATGTACTCTGGAGAATATTGATCGTTCTACCTTAATTTATTGGTTTCGAAAATTAGATGTTCCCGCTCGTCCCGCCAGTAAGCGTATGACGGAATTGTATTTTAATAAGGAATGGTTGTATCAAAAATATTTTGTGGAAAAATTGAGTGCCCAGAAAATAGCAGACCTTTGCGGATGTTCATTTATACCTGTTTATTATTGGTTAGATAAGTATGGTTTTGAGCGTAGGTATAAAGGAGAATCTAAAAGAGTTCATTCAAAAGATACACAGTCCGTTTATAAGCAATTATGGGGAAGAAAAGAATATATAAATTGGCGTTACACCATGTTTGCTAGAGATGATTTTACTTGTGGGGAATGTAACGTAAGAGGGGGAAATTTGGAACTACACCACATAATTCCTTGTCGAGATTATGAGGAGGGAATAATGCGAGAGGATAACGTGATTACCTTATGTAAGAAGTGCCATGCTTTAACTTTTGGTAAGGAATACACTTTTTCGGATAAGTATCAGAAACTTATAAAGGTTGTTCAATAATGTCTCCTACTTGCGCAAATATAACTCTTGAGAAGATTCGAGCCCGCGTTACATTTGGAAGCTTAGTTTTTGAAACTCCCGATGTACTATCTTTTGGAGTGACTAAGTCTAGAAGCAATTTGGCAGCTTCTTTTACATGTTCTTTAGAGGTGCCAGTGACTACGGTATTTCCTACCAACCAAGATATTGTTATTCAGGCAGGAATTTTGCCTGGGAGTGGGGATACTTCAGATTTGAAAAGATTAATTACTGGAAGGGTTTTAAGTATTACAGTAAATCCTTCTTTTGAAGACGCTGCAAATTTTGTAATAAATTTGTCAGGCCAGGATAAGCTTCAAGAATTAGAAGGAAAGACAATGTCCCGTCGTCAGAGAACCAGAGGCCCTACAACCTTTGCTGCTATTACGAACATTATAACTAAGGCTTCACAAAAGGGAACATCTCTTGAGGTGCACTTACAAAGTGGTGGGACATCGAGAGTTAAGTCCCCTGATACTAATTTACGAGAGCACTCTAAATTGGTCAGCACGGATAGGGTTGGTTGGGACCCGTTCAGCACCGCCAAAGAACCCGTCCAGCTGGATGCCGCCGAAGGCACTGGTGGCTCGGCTAACATTTTGGATATTAAGCCTAAGGGGGTGGCTTTATCTCCCGGGGTTTCTGCACTTTATGAGGTGCAGAATACCACTTTTACCGAAGGCGATACCTGGTCTGTTTCTGACGAGAGCATTGGTAGAATTGTAAATAATCAAGATGGTACTGCAACATATACCCAGTTGGCGTTGGGGGAAAACACGATTACTTTTACTGATGCTTCTGGGGATGCTACCTTTACAGGTAAAGCTACTGCGGTAGGTATCCCTATTCACGATCATTCCAGCCTTGGGGCGGGCGGGCCAGCTTTCGGAGTTTTCGGTAGCGATTAGAGATACTTAGAAGGGAAGTTGCATATATGAAGATTTGTGATACGTGTAAGATAACAAAAGATTTAAATGATTTTCATATTCACCCTCGGGGCGTTGGGGGTAAATCTGGTACTTGCAAAGAATGCGCTAAGTCCCGGTCTAACAAGTGGTACCATGATAATTTAGATAGAACTAAAGCCCAACGTAAAGAATACCGGGAAGCCAATAAGGGCGTAGTTAAAGCTCAGAAACGTAGATATTATTTGAAAAACAAGGAGATTATTAAGGTTAAAAGTAATGCCTATTTTAAAGAGAATCATGAGGATAGGTTAGAAAAGAAGCGTATTTACCATCACAAGAATAAAGAAAGGGTTAACGCCAAACGACGTCAGTGGAATAGAGATAATCCTGAACGTCACAACGAACAAAGTAGAGTTTACAAAGCTCAGAAGAGAAATCAATTAGGTTCTGTGCCTTCAGATTATCTAGAAAATTTGTGGATAGCCCAAGAGGGTATGTGTTACTACTGTCAGGGCGACCTTGGGGTATTAGGTAAGCACGTAGAGCACATGGTTCCTTTATCTAGAGGGGGCTTGCACGACATTTCCAACCTGTGCTTAGCTTGTCCTGATTGTAACTTAAGTAAAGGAATTAAAACCGCGGAAGAATTTTCCGGAAAGAGGTATCACAATGAGAAGAGTTAGAGTAGAGCACGATATAACGAACGTAGCCTGTTTCGCAAAAGTATTCGATGTAGAAACTGGAGATTTATTAAACGGAGTAGTTTCATTGGATTTGAACTTATCCGCAGGAGAGCCTGTTATTAAGGGGAAAATTACTTCATACGTACTGAATTCTAAAGGTTCGGTTGAAACCGATTGGGAATCAGAAGATCAGGACCCGTTGACAGAATCAGAGGATGTAGAGATTATGTCCATAGATTCTTTTGATCAAAGTAAGGTGGGCTCAGATTAAGGTTGAAATTATTAAATAAATCTCATATAATTAGGAGGTGATTCCCCATAGTCTGCGAATGCGATATAGCTGGTCTTTTCGAGATCGGCTTCGATGGTATTATCTCAGCCAATATAACAGGTTCCTCTGAATTTATTGATATTGTAAGCACCTGTGGCCAAGCCCCTAATGTCTTTTCTGATGTTAGGAAGAGGCTTAAGGGCCCTTCTGTAGGAACTTTAAATATTTCAGCTTATGCCTTTCTTCAAGGCGCAGATAGATATTTGCAGACTTCTTGCCCTTCTCAAGCAGGGGTGAGCTTTCCTACCCAGCAACGTTTCGATTGCGAAAACAATATTACTCGTTTAATTCGCACCAAAAGTGGCGATGCTTTCCGTGAAGGGGATGAAATAACAGGGGTATCCCTTATTGGCGAATTTTGTTCTTTTAGAACAGTAAGCGCCAATGCTTCTAGTGGTCCCGCTACCCGCGTTACGGATACTGAGCGCTTTCTAGGCTCAGATTTGGTGTGGACAGGTCCGCCCTTTGCTTGCGATAGCAGAGATGTAGATACTTTAGATTTTACTATTTTAGGTTTAGATGTGAAGATGACTAATTTTGGCGTTAATGTGACTGTGCCTTCGGCAGCCACAAATTCTTATACTTTTCAGTTCAGTATACCCTCATGTGAAGGAGATCTAATCTAATGGTAACCAGATCAACCTCTTACAAATTAAGAGCCTCTACTCCACAGCCAGTTAAAGGGGAGTGTGCTACCTTGGGCTCTCCGGCCCCCGCTACCGTGGCGTTTGTACTTCAAACATTTAAAGCTGAAAAACAAGATACCGACACCTGTGAGGATAAGTCCCAGATTTTGTGTTCGAATGACATGGTGGGTCTAGGTGGTAACTATGTATCCGCGAGCTACTCTGCTCAGAAATTTTTGGATCCGGATACTAATGAGCAGATATTTACGTCCCAAGAAGTGTTTAGAGAAGTTATAATTGAGGAATCTGAAGTACCTGGGGCATCTAACTTATAACGAAAGGAATTAGTTATAAATGGAAAATAAATTTGAATCTTTGGAGAATGCAGGCGAGGATTGGTTTAATTATTATAATAAATTGCTACTTCAGGAGATTTTAAAGAGCCTCCCTGGGGGTGCCAAAGTTTTAGAAATAGGCTCTTGGCTTGGCAGGTCGGCGTCATTTATGTTAGAGACCAATCCGAATATAGATCTTCATTGTTTAGATCTCTGGGAAGATCATAGGGTAGAATTGGAAAATAGAAAAGCCGAGGGTGATAAAACTTTTAATATGTTTTTAGATAATATGTCCCAACTGGGGTTGCTGGAGAAGATAAAAGTTACTAGGGACACAAGTGTTAATGTTTTAAATTATTTTGAGGAAAATAGTTTTGATCTTATTTATATAGACGGTTGTCATGAGGAAGAAATAGTTTATCAAGATTTGCAAAATTCTTTTAAATTGATAAAACTTGGCGGACATATAGTTGGTGATGATTGGAATTGGAATTCTGTTTCTAAAGGAATTATGCGAGCTTACTGGGATATAAACGCGGAGGCTGAGCTTTTGTTTCCGTTAAGAACTATCATCACCGTTTTCCACACCCGTAAGGTGCGAGAAGGAGTTTAATAATGGCTAAATCAGTAACTTATGAATGGGTAACTAGGTACGGTGCGCAAGCAATCGGGTATACATACCCACCAGGGGAAGAAGGTGCTCCCCAATTAACTGAAGAAGAATTGTCGTTGGTTGAACCGTTGAATTTTAGGCCTAGATTTTCGTCTGTAGAAAATTATAATAAGCTGAAAGAGGAGTTGAAAGATAATCGTTTCAGTCCTTGGGGGCCTGGACGTAAGTTTAGAGTCCGGTCTGTTATTGAGTTTATAGAATAAAGTTGGGAGGTGTTTAATAGTGGCAGAAGTTTTTGAATTTATTGATTGCCCCACAATTAGTATTTCATATGCCTCTACGGGCTTAGCTACGGTTTCATTTACTGTGGTTTCTACCGAACAAATTCCAGGCATTAGTCCTGTTCGAGATTATACTGATTTATTATTTGGAGGAGTTAATTTTAAAGGATTTATAACTGGGTTGACGTCTTCGATAATTCCGGCCTCAATCCCGGCGGTTTTCGAGCATAGATTTAGTTTAACTATGACAGGCTGCGCGGCTGATTGTCCGCGCGGGTCTTAAGGAGGATAAATATGCCATGCTGTGGCCGCCCTGATAGTAGGGCTAAGAAAAGTGGAGAAGCGGCCTATTACTCCCGCTACTCTTATTTAAGTTCTTCGCAAAGAGCTAGGCAGGCCCAAGTTGACCCGGCTTCTCGCTGCAAACCTTGTGCAGCACTAACAGTTGGAGATCCTTGCACTGTTTGTGGGATGCCTAAGACCCAGACGGAAGCCCAGTAGGAGGAGGAATAAACCGTGGTTGTGATTTGCCAGATATGTGGTTTTGAAACCTATTCTCATTTACAATCCCATTTAACGCGTAAGCATGGAATTAAACCTAAAGATTATGAGCGTAAGTTTCCTGGATTCTATTGGTGCTCAGAAGAATTTAAAAAGAAGATGTCTGTAATTCGTAAAAATAATGCTAATACTCCACAAGCGTTACGTGCTAAACGGGCCAATGGTAAAGCGAACAAAGGTAAAAAAAGAACCGAAGAGTTTAAATTTAAAAGAGGTTTACAATTTTCTGGAGTTAATAATCCTTTTTATGGAAGATCTCATTCATATGAAACTAAGGTTAGGTTGAGTTGTCATTTTCAAGGAATTTTAGAAGAAGATTTTGCGGGTTTTACAAAAGCTGAAAATTATAGAAAAACTAAATCCGGTGCTTTTAAAACATGGAGAAGGTTGGTATTCGAACGAGATAACTATACTTGTCTTTTTTGTGGTAAAAGGGGAGGCCCTTTGGAGCCTCATCATATAATACCCCGTAGGGAAGATATATCTAAAATTTACCAAATAAGCAACGGGGCGACTCTCTGCAAACCGTGTCATAAAAAAACTTTTAATAAAGAGCACGAATTTGTAGAATTTTTAACAAAAGAAGTCGGAAGGGGGGTAGCCCTATTGTAGTTATAATCGGTGCGGGAACTTCAGTTACATCTGATATTATAGGCGGCGGATTTGTATCCGTGAGCTTCAGTGTTGCTCCTAATGTGGAAAGATTATTTCAGTTAGGAAGCTTTGATGCCTTCGATATCAATATTACTGAGCAGGAAAGTGTTAGCCTTAGTAACTATGGGGGTGCGTCGTCTACAGTAGCATTGGCCCCATCTAACACTTGTGTGGACAGCACGGCGAAAATGGGCGTATTAATTACCCCCGCCCCGTGTGCAGGGTCAGCAATTCCTATTGACAGGACAGGAGCGAACTCGTTGTTTATAACTAGTTTTTCTTATTCTAAAGATTTCCAATCTTTCGGCCAGGAAAGTTGGAGTTTACAAAGTAAGCCGATTATAGCCGGGTTTACAGGTAATCAGGTGTTTATCCAGGGTTTTGCAGAAGGAAGCCGCCTTACTGGGTCTGATATTGTTAGCGATGATGGTATTGTTTTAACGGGAAGTGTAACTGCTACTACTTTTGATGCTGAGGGTAGGAATCTTAGCGTTAGTGCTGGATCCCCCGGTTTAGGTCAGGACGATACTCAAAGGTTTGGAAAGATTACTCGAATTGGCGGGGCTGTAGGTAAAGAGGACGGTAAACGTGGAACCTCTTCTGCAAATGTACCTCACCAGATTGTGTTCTTTTAAGAAGGGAGATGGTTTTGAGAATTCTCGATAAATATAGATTAGAGCTTCATTGGAACTCGGTGACGTATAATAGAGAGGATGTAGCGATTTTTGAAGGAGCGTATTTTTGTGGTCCTGTTTTTAAGGATGCAGAAAAGTTGCGGGATGAAGATGAATTGATTGTTGATATGACGGACCAACACCAGATACTTATACCTGAGTATTATCAAGCGGTTTTACGTTGGAAAGGTGTAGAATATGAAAGAGATCGTGTTTTTCTTAAAGAGGCTTTCCTTAGAGGTAAACATGTGAATGCTGTAGAAACCTTAGGAAATAATGATTGGCTTTTAATAGATTGCACAGCGCACGACGTTCAGAACTATCAAGGGAAAAGAGGCAAGAAAATGGCGTCAGGTGGTTACCTGACTAACTATACTCACCCTTTAGTTTATGGGGCGGAGGTTAGAAAGGCAACAGGCGAGGAGAAATTCTAGTGGGTGAATTATTTCAAGGCGGAGCTGCAATCTCAGGAAGTAAATCTACTGCGGCTCATTGTTGGAAATACTGCGCTTATTCTACACAAAGTACTAATTATAACCAGGACAGTAGAATTCCTGAAGGTGAGAAAACTTACCACGGTGAGACCGAAGGTCAAATGCATTCCTATTCTTTAGGTCCCCAAGGAATGGGTTGGATATGTGCTGATAATGACTGCTCTTTTTATGCAGGAACAGCCACAACAGAAGTTGAAATGGCGGGACGCCAGTCTATATTTTTACCCTCGGGCACTTGCCCGAGGACGGAAGATGATTTTGCTACGTTGAGTGGCACGGTCAATCTTTCAACTAAAGGTAGAACGATCGTATCTGGGACACGTTTTTATGAGATCTAAAGAATGTCGTAGATGTAAAGAGACGAAGAGTGCGGAAGAATTTAGTAAATCTTCTCGTAATAAAGATGGCTTGATCAGTTATTGTAAAGAATGTGATTCTAAGTATGGTAAAGATTGGTATGCAAGAAATAAAGAAAGCAATAAACAACGTTCTTTAAAGTGGGCTAAAGAGAATAAAGAAAAATTTAAAGAATACCAGAAAAAATGGGATGAAGAAAATAAGGAAGTTCGAAGAAGATATCAGGCAAAATGGTATCAAGAAAATAAAAAGAAGGTTTCTGCCAATCAAAAGACTTGGTGGGATAAAAATCCTGACAAGAGAAAACTGTACAAGCACAAGTACTATGGTAAACTCAGAGATCAACTTGGTGAAGTTTCTTCGGATATTATAGAAAAATTAAGAATCGAGCAGGATAATTTGTGTTATTATTGCGATAAGAAATTAGATAGTTGGCACCTAGAGCATATGGTGCCTGTCTCTCGGGGCGGATTGCATGACGATTCTAACCTGTGTTTGTCCTGCCCCTCTTGTAATTTAAGAAAACAAACTAAGACTGCCGAGAAATTTATACAGCAGTTAGAGGAGGAAAAGATATGGCAGTAAATGTAACTGTCAGGGATATCGTAGCGTTTCCGGGAGGCACTGCTAAGACCGTGACGGTGGATGTTTTGCAGATAGTCCCTGTGGCCGGACAACCTCTAGAAGGTGACGAGATTTGGATCTCTTCGGCTACAACCGCAGCTACAGCTTCCGGTGGAGGCTCTATTGAGAATATTTTTAAGAATACGATGAAGCGTGGATTCATCAACGGTATTGCGATTTCAGGATTGATTGATATAGTTGATAGTGTTACTAAAATTAAAGTAGCTATAGATGAAGATATAGCCAGTGGTGTAGATATTACGTTAAATCAAGGTAATAATCTTTTAGGGTCTGACGTAGCTGCTGATTTAGAGGCTAAGCTCAAAGCCGAGGCTGAATTTGGCCAAGGCGGCTCGAAGATTGGTAATCTTTCTTACTTGAATGCCCAGGTTAGATTTGTAAACAGCACGTTTAAGATAGAATCTGGTACTCTTGGGGAAAGTTTTACAGGGGCAGCCCGGAGTTCGGTCGCTGTTTCCGCCCCGTCTGCTGATACGGATGCTCGATCTTTGATAGGCCTTAATATTACGACTTCTAGCCAAATTTTGGCAGCTAGACAGATTGCGGAAACTAGTGTAGCCACCGCTTACACAGGTACTGATATTCTAGAAGTATCTAGTACGGCTGGTTTTTCTGCTGGAGATTCTATAAAGATTAACGATGGTACTAATAACCAAGTAGTGATCGTGTCTGGGGCAGGTACTGGCGACGGTTTGACCGCATCACAGATTCAGTTTGTGACCCAGTCCGGCGGCGCTATAGGTTTAGCAACAGCATATGGTACTGGGACTCTTGTTAGATTACTTCACGAAGTAGACATAGCAGACCCGGTGTCCGCAGTGTCTACTGTTGATCAGCTGTACAGATTTGGTATTGATAGTCTTGTAAATCAAATAGATTTTTCGGTTTAATATAACGTGGTTGTATTCTATCTGCGTAATAGTAAAAATCCTAGTTTTAAAGTTGTTCCGGTTACGGTGGCTTTATCTTTGGATAGTCTTAAGCCTCAAAATACCCCGGTCCGAGCTGATCAAGATCTTCTAGCCTCAGGCATCGAGTATCCCAATTTGGCAGATTTAGAGGGTGACGGTTCTTGGATATTAATAGCAGCGACTACAGAACCTGATATTGATGGCAATCCTATAGATCCGGAATTTATTAATGTCGTAACTACAGGTACTGTGCATTTAGAGATAGAATCAGCTTTAGGTAGAATAGGTAAGCAGATAGATTGGGGTGCTGTACAGCCAGATATACATCCTCCTAAAATACGAGAAATTACTCCCCCGCTAGATAAAACTACAGATGTCTCTATACTCAGTGACATAGTGGTGCGTTTGGAAGAGCCTCTTCCGGCCGCGGGTATTGATTTATCTACGGTGAAACTCACTTTAAACGGTATTGATATCACGAACGATCTTGAATTGCGAGGTAACATATTTGATTTAACTGTGATTTATAGAACAATAAAGGTAACAGGGTAGGAGTTAGTTAATGGTACAGAATATACGTCTGACAAATCCGAATATGGTTCGGGTGGGAAGTTACTTCTATAGTTTTAATGAGGAAAGTGATGTTATGGTTCAGAAGGCCGATGACGGCACTTTGGCTTTCTCTTACCCTTTAGATACCCCCATTTCTGAAGAGGTAATTTCTTTAGAACATGATGGTGAGAGTTTTTGGACTATGGAAAATATAGACGGTACTCCGGCTAATGGATTTAGAATCAGACGCTGGCTGATAGCGAATTTTGTTATGGTCTTGCAACAAACTTTCAATTTCGACACAGACGGTGCTGATACTTTTGAATCTTCTGCTTTCACTATTGAACATTACGATACTACTGTGGCAGGCGGTGCGGTTGAAAATACACTCACACTCTCAGTTAATTTAGGCACTACGATATTTGATTTGATAACTCCCGGAACTAAAATTTTCCTAGGGCCCAGTACAAAAGCGGGTTTTGTTGGTGAAAGTGAGAGTGCGACAGTAAACAGCCCTAGTGCCCCTAATATTATAACCCTTTCCGCGGATTTAACTAATGGGTACGCCGCAGGTGATCCTGTAACGTTTAGTAAAAACGTGTGGTTTTTTAATCAACATTTTCAGAAGACTTTAGATGTTGGGGCTTTATACAAAGCCAGTGTTCTTGACGGGTCTATTTTAAGTAAAACGCAAGCTGGTAGTTTCACTGGTATTAACGCGTGTACTTTTCATGAGGTAGATTCTTTTACAGGATCTTTGACTACTTTTAATAAGCCTTACCTCCTGTTCATAAGAACTACGAGTCTTTTATTTATTGATCCTAATGATAGTAATCTTACTATAGAGTTGTCAGCGGTACAAAATAATATAGGTAACGATAATGAGGTTTTCGATGTAGAGGATATCGGTATTAGTAATGATACTATTTTTAGATTACAGAAAAAGTTTAATATCAATGGTAGTGAAAGTACTTCTAGCACGTCTAATTACCAATTGGCTACATTTAAACCGTTCCCCACGGCAATCGCGGTCACTGCGGAACCGGCTGTGCTGCCCGCAGATTCAGGGGCGTCCACTTCTATTATTGTGGCTACTGTGACCGATCAATACGCCCTTCCTTTTGTTACGTCTCCGGCCTCGACAATAGCATTTAGTACTTCGGGTGGAGGTACGGGTTCCGGACTTAGCCCAACAGGGTCTATAGCTTTGGACAGTGCCGGGCAGGCAACAGTGACCTATACTACAGGTGACTCAGCGGGGCTGGTAACGATATCTGCAACAGTAACTATAACTTAAGGGGTTTGACGTGCCGTTAAATTTACAATTAAACGACGCTAATTTTTCTTTGGGCCCGGAAAGTGGATTTTTTTACAGCTGTAGCTTCAGCTCCCAAGCGTTGTTAAAACTTGAGGGCGACGGTGATGTCGTAGGTACTTTCCCTGTGGCAAGGTCTACTTTTAGGACAGACGTACTTCAGTTACATTTTGATGGTACTTTTTTCTGGACCCTTGAGCAGCTACCTTCAGATTTGGGAATATCTATTAAAAAATGGCGATTGCTGCCTGTTAAAACGGCAGCTTTCTCTGGCGCAGTTCCTGTGGAGTTTCGTTGGATAGATCAGATGACTTTAATTCACAGATCTAATATACGTTGGGATGCCCAATCTTTTGCTGTAGAACATTACCATAGGTCTCTCACATCTTCGTTTCTCGCAGGCGCTTCTACAATAAGATTAAACGATGTAACTAATATAAATTCAGGCACGGAACTGCATTTAGGCCCTAGTGGATTTGGGGGTTTTGTAGGTAACGAGGAATCTGTTACTGCAATTAGTGTGAACTCTACCACAGGAGATGTTACTTTTTCCAAGACAGGTGGTTTAGAGAATAGTTATACAGGGGCAGACCCAGTTAATTTTGTTATAAACGTATGGATATTTAATGATCACCAGTTTTCCGGAGATGAGAACGAGGCAGGTACGTTACTTAAGTTTTCTTGGCCAGAAAAACAGTTAATTTCAATTTTAGCAGGTGGAAGATATGCTAATGTTACCGCAGCTGACTTTGATTCAACTGTAATTTCTTGGGCTCGCGCATTTCAAATCCTTCAATTAGATTTAAGTACCGCCACTATTGATCTCAGTTCTTCCCAAGAGGCTAATATAATAGAGGACGATTTAACTACTCCCATAATAGTTTATGATTTAATTTCCGATTTAGCCGGCCTTCAGCATTTAAAGCTGCAAGATAGGGAAACTACTGAAACGGCAGGAAATTTTATAACGACGGTTTGGCCGGCAGGTACTTTTAATTTTCAATCTCAGACAACTGCCCCTATCGTAAATTCAGTAGCCATGGAATTTTCTACCCGCGTTACTAAGCCTTTTCCGACTCTTGAAACTATAAACGTTACGGCTAACGTGCGGGATCAATTTAATTTTCCAGTTTTTAATAAGACTCTTAAATTTAGTTCGTCTATTACTGCTCCTCCCAGCAATCCGGGTATTCCTGGCACTTTTAGTTTGGACACTGTTGTGACAAACATATCTGGTGTGGCTGAAACAGTTTATACTCCAAGTACGACCCCCGTAGATATTATTGTAGATATTAAGGCGGAGATACAGTAATGGGCGCGGAAACAGTGACAGTCATTGTGGAGCAACGAGGTGGTATTTCTACTAATCCTGGTGGCCTTGTTCCGGAGACTAGTACACCTATAGAGCAAACATCTTCTACCTCTACCTCTAGCTCCCCTATTCATCAACTTTCCGATACTTCCACAGCGGGAGGCACTGGTAATGATTCTTTTTCCAGACCTATTCTTTTGCTGGCCGAGGCGGTTTTTGATAAAGAGCAGATTGCGCCGGATAATTCTTTTATTGAACAAAAAAATACTTATAGATCTCTCGATGGGACAGATAGTCCTATAGAGAAGCAAGAATTTACTACAAGTGAAGTAAGGATGGAGAAGAGGAAATTATCGCGCGTAACCGTGGGTGATGAACCTATCGAACAGAAACCCGTAATAAGTACGGTTATTACGCTAGAACTATTAAATCGTATTTTAAGTATAATTCACCCTAGTAACAATATCAAGAAAAATGACTATGCATGTATAATATGTATGATTCATGTCTTCGACTA
>SDBT01004935.1_pt1 | contig 22526 bp, 33 predicted proteins | sample 2277101 | NCBI WGS metagenome assembly SDBT01 (sample SAMN10404973, study PRJNA504765) | marine sediment metagenome | isolation source: marine sediment core GS10_PC15, 103 cmbsf | place: Arctic Ocean: Southern Knipovich Ridge | collected 2010 | reverse complement strand
TCCCAGGGCGGAGAGCACTTGGGATTGTAGAACCCCCAAAGTAACTGCAAAGCGTCGGCATCAGACAGCCGCAGCCCGTTTACCATGCACTGGCAGGCCCAGAACAGCTTTGCGTGGCCCTGAAACCCTTGGACAGCCCCTTCGATCTCTTCAAGGTAGGATTTCGCCCGATCCATCAGGAGCTCGTTAGCGGGCTCCGTGGGAGTGCTGACGGGCCATACTGAAGGAACCGCAGGCGGAGCTGCCGTTGAAGCCGAGCTATGACGAAAGCCCTCTGGGAAGCCAGCAAGGGATATTTGCCCCGGGGACTTGCCGTCCAGCCACCGATAACAACCACCGGACCCCTCACCGTCAGTGCAGACCGAGGGCGCTGCCACGATGTAGCCGCCAGTGCTCTTGATATCGATCCCCGGACGAAAGCCAATCTTTCCGGCTGGCGGGGTGAAGCCGTGAACCCCGTAGTCAGACCCGTAAAGGTAGTGTACCCCTCCTCGTGGCGTTGTCTGGGAAACCGTATCCGGGAGCTGACCGAACTCCTTCAGCGAGTCGAATCCGTTGGTCCTGGCATACTTCGACACGTCAACATCGATAACGTAGAGTCCATTGCCGCAAGCGATGGCCACGTTATTGTTCGGAGCATTCTGCCACCATGTTTCGATCTGAGGTAGATCGGTGGTTGCGTCATTGACTCCATGAAGCGTAGCCGGGTTCTTCAGGCCCGCCTTCAGCGGGAATACTGGCATACCCAGGGACGCGTAGAACCTGGCAGCCTTGAACAGTTCGTTATCGTCGAGAGGGTTCATTTAGTTATCCGAGAACTCAAGATTGTGAATTGAGAACCTCGTCCGAATCTCGAAATCTTCACCCGAAAGCCAGGGGGCCGGTACGCAGATGCATCCGGACGTCATTATATGCAGGATATCTACCAGGTTATTTTTATCCATAACGTGAACTCTGACGCTATTCAGAAAATCCGCGGAGACGAGTATGATTGTATCTGAGCTCAGTGAATTAGCTGGTATCTTGATTCCTCTTTGGTCTAGCTCGGCGCGAATATTCCTCTTCACTTTATCGATATCGTCAACTGTCATCTGGTAACTCTTGGTTGTAGTCCGTGATTCGGTAGTACCTGTCGCCCTTGGCCTTAACAACAGTGATCGTCTTCGTGAATTCGAGTATCGCTTGCGAGGTAAAGAGGCCGCTGGCTGCATCTGCCACGGTTACATTTTTCTTTGACGCTCCGAACCTCTTCCTCCACCACTCCTTAGCCAAGTAGCCGACCCGCCCCGGGTGATCGAGGCAGATCCACTCTCGAAACATCGACATACCGCAACGGTACTGAACCCGAAGAGACGTTCGGCCGCCTTCCTTGGTATGGACATTGACGTAGACCTCGTCGACTTTCTTTGCCTCGGGCACGCCGGAGAGGATGGACTTCCTGGAAGCGTTTGCACTATGCAGTCTCCGCTCCGCGTCGGCCCGGTCCATGATCTCTATATCGCGTTTAGGAATCTCCCATCCGCACTCGGGACATATGCGTATGGAACGAGAGAAAGATTCCCGGCACTTTCCGCAAATCGCCATGACGACGGGGTCACCACCGAGAGAGTCAATGGGTCCATGGGTGTCAATGCACATACCATAGTCGAGCACCAAACAGAATTTCTTGCAAGGATCAGGTCGAAGACCTCGCCCGACCATTTGGCTGAAGAGGCCGGGAGAGAGGGTGGGTCGCAGCAGTACGATGCAGTCGACATGTGGTGCGTCAAACCCTTCGGTAAGGACATTGACATTGCACACAGCGTTGACTCGCTTTGCTTTGAAGTCTCCGATAAGCTTGTCGCGAACTTCTTTAGGCGTTTTTCCAGTGACAGTTGGAGCGTGGATGTCATGTTTCTTTAACTCCTCAGAGACTAGCTTGCAATGCTCGATATCAACGCAAAAGAAGACGACAGACCTTCTCTCATATTCCTTGATGAACCAAACGGCTTCCTTGACGGCACCCTGGACGACCTGCTGCTTGTTAGTAGCCGCGGCAAGTGACTTCGTGATGAAGTCCCCGCCGGAGTTACGCTTCACGTCTGTAAGCTTTGGCTGAATGGTTCCAACCTTGGACCTGAGGTCGCAGAGGTAGCCTTGATCGATTAGTTCAGTGATTCCAGCCTCGTAGCATACCTCGTTCAGGATATGGTCCCGATGACATATGTCGCCGCATCCCATCCGGAACGGTGTGGCCGTCCAGCCTACTACCCGGAGCTTCGGGTTGAATCGTTTACATTCGTTGATGAAGGTGCGGTATTTGCCTTCACCAGCAGGGGGTATTCGATGGGCTTCATCGACGAACAGGAAGTCGAACGGTTGGAACTCACCTGCCTTCCTGAAGATTGAGTCAATCGAAGCGAAGAGGATGGGAGAATCATAATCCCGCCTCCCGAGCCCTGCGGAGAAAATCCCGATACCCGACGAATAGGCACCCTGCCCGCACGCAATGCGAAGCTTCTCCGCATTCTGCGTAACAAGTTCTTTCCGATGAGCCAAGATACAACCACGAACCCACGGTGATTGTGTACTCCATTTTCGGATGATATCCGCCATGACAACAGATTTCCCCGACCCCGTTGGCAACACCACGCATGGATTTGTCTCCTTTTCGCAGACGTGCTTATGCACGGCCTCGCGTGCTTCGGTCTGGTATTGACGTTCCTCGAAGATCATCTACCGCTTCACCTTCCATCTTGACCCGCACTTTAGGCAACGAATGTGATGAAAATTATGATCGGCGGGGTCGGGCCAACCGAATGTGGAAGTCATCCAGAGATGGTGATCTTCGTGTCGCCATCTGCACCATATTAGCCTAAGAAATTTCATCATGCCACGTCCCCCCAGGTCCTGCGTGCATTGAGATTACTAATTGTCTGCGGGGCTACTCCGCAAAAAGCCGCAAGATCCTTCTGCGGAAACGCCCTCATGAGGAGGAGTCGGATTATACGTACCTTCTCTTGATTCAGTTTCACTCCCGGCCGGCTTCTGTGGAAATCAATAGCACGCATGCAAACGCAGTTTCTTGGGGAGTATGGCAGGTTGCCATCTTTTCTTGCGACTCTCCATCCCCTCTTGAACCCGTGGGCAAGAGCCCATGAGAAAAACAACTCGGGGTTCCTTAGCCACTTTGGGCATATTTCGACTTTAACCGTAAACTTCAGGGAATTAAATAGACCTGGCAGGCCAAGGAGGCGAGCGTTCCTGGCCCGAACCGACTTGCCCGAGTGTTCATTCGCACACAGCGCACAGGTTGTGCTCCTTCCCCCGGGGCGCGATCTGTCCCGGTGAAACTCTTCGATATCGATTTTACGACGACAGCAACCGCATGTGCGTTTCATGCCTTCCCTTTCCTGATTAAATCCTGGTACTCTTGCTTCATGACGCGGCATGAGTCCATCTCGTCTAGCACTCTGTCGGTGATTGTTGAGACAATCTTGGCAACCCAAACGAGCACGAGTATCATCAGGATAACCAGGCAGATAACCGCTATGTAACACCACATTACTTCTTCCCCTTTCGGATTTCGATCTTGAGTGGCGAACCCTCGGTAACGACGCCCTTCCATGAGATGACCAGGATATCGCCCCCGTACTCAGACCCGAACTCCGCGGCCAGGTAGTCTTGCGTGTCCCATTTTTGGATCGGGTCTAGCGTGGCGAACTCTATATCGAATTCCCTTTTCCACCACTCACTAAGGTCCTTCACGGCTCCCTTCCAGAGGAATTCGCAGTCTTCCTTTGAATACCGGGCCATCGGGTCGTTGTCGATCACCTGATCGATTGTTGCGTTGAATAGCCCCTTGACCTGCTTGACAATCGGACTCGCTACAACTGACTGCGGTGCCGCAATTAGTTCTTGTGTCGTAAACATTTCATGATATGGCCCATGCGTAAACTGAACCCCATTTTCCCACTCGAAAATAATGAAGTCATTGCCGTGGAGATTTCCAAAATCAATTGGAATCGCACCATTAACTAATCCCGGCATCAAGAGGTGGAATTCGCAACCATTAGCCATTTCCTCATCGCTGATTGTCTGCTTGCGCTTCTCGCACTCCCACCGAGCCTTGCCGTCCAGCTTGGGGGTGGCGTGACAGCACTGCCTACAGCTCACGCTCGGGATCGGCAAGACGCAATCCGGGTCGCTCCAACAGAGCTTCTTAGCCGAGCAGAACTTGCACTCCCACCAGTCTTCGCGATCGGTGCATCGCTCTGGGATCTGCGTATCGAAGATGATCCCCTTCGCACGCTCCATCTGGGGTTCTGAGAATTCCTTGTCGTAGTCGATCCGCTCGGCGTAGAGATCGTCGGTGTCCTTATTGACCGCCAGGTACAGGGCCCGTTTCATGCCAGTCTTGTGCATATAGGTCTGCATCTGGGAGTAGTGGACCGGCTTAGAGACCTTTACGCCTTCCTTGACCAGCTTGGCGAATGACTTGGCGTTGTGCGTCTTGAACTCCAGGACATGCCAGGTCTTTGGGGCGTCGGGGATACCCAGGGCACAGCCATCCATGTGGCCGCTGAAGTGGCCCCCGAAGTCTGTGATCTCGAACTGCTCACCCGTGTTCGGGTCTACCGTGTGGACGGTACAGCCGATTGCCCGCAGCTCCTTGACGAACCTGATCTCGGCCAGGTCGCCAGTCTCGAAAAGCCGGTAGATGCGGCCGGGGAAGTCTTCCTTGCAGCACGCACGGAACGTGTACCAGAGATATCGATCACAGTGGTGGCCAATCACAGAGGCTCCCAGATATCCTCGCGTCGGTTCTGTGTCTCCCTTTTTTTTGTGGAAAGCAAATATCTCCGTCGCTACGGTAGATTTTTTGGGGAGGTACGGGGCTAAGTCGGACATTCTGGTCGGCCTCTTGTAGGATCATGTTTTCTTGTGCAAGGACCTCGATTTCGTCGAGCAGGGCAAGGGCAGTAATAACCAGATACATTACCGGGTCTTTCTCTGGGCGAGCTGAACTGTCCGCGTTCCGCAATCGCTCCAACATCTTTCGGCTCATTATGCGGCCCATCTCATTTCCTCGTAATTGAAGTTTTGGCAGGCTTGACGGTGACATGCTCGGCGATGATCTTGTGAAGGTCAGGGTGGTTCTTCCTGTACCAGGCGTACCCATCCTTATCCAACTCGACCTTAGTTGAAGATTTTAGTGGGCAAGGCAGTTGCTCGGGCACACACGCACTATTGTACATAGTGAACACTCCCTGAATCTTCTCGGTGTCTGCCTTGTAGATCAGCGATCGTTTCACGCACACGCTTGAGCCGTTCGGAAGCTTGATTGTGACTTGACCCTCTTCGGGGCAGGAAACCATTGATTCGATCCTGCATTCTAACTTAACTCGGGCGACTTTAGTAGCGAGTTCAAGTTGCTTGGCAAGATCAAGCTTGCAAGCTAGTTCCATAAGGTTGTCGAGTTGCTCTTCGGTGAATTCTTGTTTAGGCACGGTTTCTCCAATGTAAAACAGGGAAGCAAACGCCGTGACTCCAGGGTGCCTGTCTACGGAGAGGGTCCAACCTTTGTCCTCAGGATCACCCCCGTTAACATGGAGTCACGGCGTTCGCTTCCGTGCGAACGAGCAGAAACTATTTATCCCAGGGCATAGGGCCAGACGGAGCAGCAGGAGCAGGAGCAGGAGCAGGAGCAGGAGCGGGAGCAATAACCGCGGCGGCCCTTGCCTCCGTTCGACCAGTCGCCCTCTTTGCTTCGGCTTCCTGGAACGCGGCGAAACTGGAATAGGTCCGAATCTCGTTCTGATCTTCCTTGACCTTGACGTGGGCCATACACTGCCCGCCAAGCAACTGATCCGTGTCGGCCATCTGCCCCTGGACGCCAATCGCGATGCCAAGAGCAGCAAGGCATTTTTGCCCGATAGACACGCATGTCTGATTCGGGTTGTCAATATTGATTCGGTCCCAGAGCTTCCGGCCTTTCGCCGGGCCATCCAAGATGACGCAAACAACTTCAATATAGTGCCCAGTTCCGGCCTTTGTTTCTTTGATCTCCGCAGACTCAATCTGTACCGGATACTTTCCAGGTGACAGGACCTCGAAATCTTGTTGGGGTTCGACGCTATTCAGGTCGAAACCCTGGCCACCAGCAAAAAACTGTTGCATGTCTCCCATGAAAACTTACTCCAAAAAAGTCTCTTGACGCGGTGAACAAGTTGGTCAGGGGTCCATACGGATAATTTTTCCAAGCCTCTCGTATGTAGCCTTGACCCCAAACTTGACTGACATAGCAAAATGGTAGTAGGCCGTCAGCTTCCTTTTCTGTTGGGCGATCGTTGCCTCTGCATCCCTTAACTCCATCGTTAAAGAATTGATTGTCCTGTTGAGTTCTTTTTTCTTCACGATTTCTCCTTTTCTAGACTACGCTGGGCGGAGCCTCTTGAACGGCCTTCATGAACGCAGCCCACGAAAGCGGAAGCTCATAGGGTAACCGGCCGAACGCTCCACGACCTCCGCCGGGGTGTGCTGGCCGCTTCTGGGTGTAGAGGAAATGCTGATCTCCAGTGATATCAACACCATGCTTAACTTCCTTACCAAATCCAGCATCTTCGACTTTAACGACGGCGGGTCGTCTGTTGCAGAACAGAATCGAGTCGGCCCATCGATAAAGCAAAGCGGCGTTTTTCTCGCCTATGTCCCACGTATACTGATCGTAGGAGCCACCAGCGGGATCGTCGAAGCGTCTAACAATGACGTGACCAACGAGAATCGACGCCATATTCCTCTCGCTCCGAAGGACATCGAGCCAGGCAGTCAGGTTGTACCATGCTACTTGCGATTGCTTTGGGCCAGCCCCCCAACCTCCGCCAGCCTTCAGGATGTTGTCGGTCGTCTTGTCTCCATCCTTCGTGAGACCAAGAGATCGACACGACTCCGCATCTATCATCGGGGCAAGTGTGCTTGTCGAGTCAAGGCAGACGGTTCTGTACGGATGATCTTCCTTGCATAAGAAATTAAACCACCCGCAAACATCTGTCATAGAATTGCACACGGGTGCTTTGCCGCAGCCCTCTAGGTCATCAATCCCCTCTTCCCCCTTGATTGGCATGACGAAAGAGTTATCGGCCGACGCGGCAAAGGTGCTCTTGCCGATTTTCTCGACACCGAGCAGGATGATTCTTGGCGGCCGGAGTATCGAGCCGGTTGAAATCGAAGACAGATCAAAAGCCATGAACTAATCCCTTCGCGATGAGTATACCGATCACCCTGAATTCAGAGGATCTGACTTGCCGGTCGAGTGACGGCAACCAAGGGTAGATGTGCATTTTAGCTACGTGAATGCCAAATACCATGAAAGTGATTCTTGCTCCATGACCGTCTTGCTTCCAAAATGGAGCCAAAATGAACCCTAATGGAACTTTCACGAAGCGTCGATCGTACATCATGAACCTCTCTTGTCAAAAGGGCCGCCCAACGAAGGGAATACAGGTCACATGCAGAACTCCGGTAAGCCGTGGGTTAATACTCGACCTCGGGTGCAGTTGGGGAGTTGTGTGCGACGGGGCCCTAGAATTCCCTTCGGGGCGATTATTCTTCAGTATGGCTGGTAAAGCAGGAATTGCAACAAGAAAACCCCAGGGCTAGCCCTTTTTCTTCTTCTTTTTTGCCAAGATGCGTCTAATGGACCGGCCAGACCACGGTTTGCCACGCAATAGACCATGTTTCGCAGTAATCCCGCTCGCGATATCTTTGGCACTTGCTCCGGGCCTGTCTTTCCGGACTAAATGTATCAACGTGATGCCATCTCGCTCAAACTTGTCTTCCACCAATCCTTTGGTTTCGGGGTCGACACGATACCCAATGGGCACCTTTCCAAGCCAGACGCCAGCGGCCTTCTTCTTGGCCAGCCCTTGCTTTGTGCGGAGTCGAATACGGTCCCTCTCGAAGCATGCAAACGCGGCCAGGATGTTCTCGAATAGCTTGCCCTCGGGCGTATTAGAGCAGGTTGAACCGTTCGCATATTCGATCCTGGCACCTATCAACTCGACCTCATGCCTGATCGTGAGGCTGACGAGCATATCCCTGGCCAGCCGGTCAGCTGAGTCGACGACCAGTACGTCGCCCCGCTTCAGTGCGTCTATCGCTCGCTTGAGCCCTGGTCGGTCATAGACGCCACCTGACACGCTCTCGTCACGATAGTCTGTTGTGACATGGTAATCGGCTCTGATGCAATATAGCCGGCATCGCTCCGCTTGCTTTTCGCAACTGTCGCAGTCCGCAGCGTTCGGCCGCGGGCTAAACCTGGTGTAGATGATCGCCCTTGTCATCGCTCTTGTCATGGCGTCCTCTCTTGTTGTTGCTTTTCCACGTTGCCGCTGACCTGTTGACTTTGCTCGTATCTTCGGAACCATGTCTCAAAATTTTCTCGTGCTTGCTTTACGTCCCCATTAGCAAGGGAAAGTATTGATCGATAAGTTGCCGCTATGTCTGCTAGTGTGAGTGTGTCCATGTCAGCGGCTCCTAATGCGTTTTCTGAGTGCTTTCATTGCGCTTTCGATGCTCGCTCCGCCCTCCGTCAGGCACTCACGAAACACCCAAGCCCCATTGATTCGTAACTGCTTTAGCAGCGGCTTCCATGCCTGGGCGTAATACCCTCCGTAGTTTGGAGTGAACCCTACAGACCAGTTCCACCCTGCCTCCTGTAGTTCTTCCAAGTCAGCCCCCCCCATTCTCGACAACGTAAGATTCGGTTAGCTCGTCGGTCTCCACAGATACCTCTCCGTCACGCAAGTCGCAATCTCCATTAAGATACACTCCGACGCAGCCCCTTGCTGCCATTTCCTCAGACGTTCCGGCCTGGCATTTTGCGGGCCTACCGAATCGTTTATTGGCTAGCCAGGACTGTAGGTGCTGTTCAGCTTCCATCTGTGATTGTCCGAAACGACACATCGCCGGTGATCCAGGGTAATGATTTGAGCAAAATTCGCCAGCCTTATTAGGGTACGGACCGCCGCCGTCTTTAGTTTTGTAAGCCATGTCAGTTCCTCCCGTTCAAGTGCTGGCCTAGTCGCCCCCGGTCTTCGGCGTCGAAGAATTTCTGGGTCCGTTGCATGCAGGATTGAGCGTCATCCCATCGATTAAACGGGCCCATCATTTCGCATTGCGGGTCAGGAACATCCTCGACCCACCATTCACCCTTGGCATGTTCTCTGATTCTCAAGTCAACCTCCCTTTACTAGACTTTCGTCAACTCGCTGACGCTTACGGTGTTGCATCCGATGCCCTGGAGTGCAATTATCACGGCTGCTCCGGGCTCTGCAATGTCGCCTTTCCGACGTGTGAAGTGGATCAGTACATCCTCGACTTCACCTTGCACGTTCCCGGAAGAATCCATAGACCACGCCCCGTCAAAGCGAACACCGCCGGCCTTGATGGCAGCATAAACGTCAAACAGCCCGATGCCCTCGGGCGGTTTCATGTGAATCTGAATTCTGCCTACATTGATTTTGATATCAGTTGCGTGCCTCATGATTTACTCCCTTGGTGTCCTTGATGTTAATTGGTTTAGTGCTGCCCACACAAACTCGCTATTTGGGAGTCGAACGCCAATCCCCCTAGACTCGTCAACTTCCTCGACCCATCCGTTTACCGAGTAGTTATTGCTGAATGCCCCCCGGTATGTAACCTCGGACCCGTACACGAAACCGTGTGGTGTAACTCTCACATTCTCCATGACATTGCCTTTCCCCAAATGACTATCATGAAAAGGAAAAGAGACTCGCCTGGAAACCGCATCACGACGAACGCGATGATGGCCACTATTGCCCATCCGATAATTCCAAGCACAATCCAAACTGGAAGCAGTCGCAATGCTGATTTTACGTCTCTGAACATTGGCCTAGTCCTCGATAATGTCTTCGGCCCATAGAAAGCCGTCGCATCCCGTCGTGCCACCTAGACCGCAAGACCCGCGGTGTTCGGATCGAAGGCGTCCGCAAGCACATAGCTCATCTACCTTGGTTCTTCCACCGGGCAAAGAGCGTTTGACACAACTCATTACGAACCTCAATTCAGCCGCCGTCTTTTGCCCCGTCTGTTGTCGCCTCATGATAACCTGCCTTTCTGAGTTACGGTGATGCCGTCCACTAAAATATAGCTTGCCTTGCGTACGTCGTCAAGCTTTTTGTGACTCGGCCTGTTCTGGCGTCGAGCTAGCAATGCCGGTTGAATTTCTCGACTGAATTCGGGAAGCGTCGGTTGACTGTTTCCACTTCCCAAGTGACGATGAAAATCTCTGTTTGTTTGAGTTGCTCTTCAAGTTGCTCCTTCAGTTCCTCGAAAAACTTCTTGCTCCCCTCGTTGTCTTCGCAAATGACGCGGAGAATGCGGATATCCTCGCTATGGGTTTCTCCGCAATGATGCCACGATCCACTAGACAACGCAAGCACGGTTGCCCCACCGAATTTCTGGACGATACCATCGCGAATTTGGCCAAGAGTAGCTTGCGGGATAATGGCCCCGTCATTGTAGCGAACCGGCAGATAAACGTCGTAATTCCTCATTGCTTCTCTCCAGGGGGTGTTGGTAATGTCGCAGCCTGCTCCCTCTCGCAATGAGAGGGAGTCGGCAGGGACACGCTCTATGGGGACAACTTGGACAGATCCGGTGTTCCAACTTCGCTCGGGCTGCATCCCCACGCAGCGGCAAGGCCCTTTTTGCAGAGGTCCCGAATGGATCTTCGATCAAGATATTCGATTCTTGGACTCAAGGCCAGAGTGAGAACACGGGCCAAGGCACTCTCTAAGGGGCCGGTCGACGGTCCAAGGTGATACGGGTTGGAAGTGACGACCTTTGGCGTCTTGTCGATGGCGGTGCATGCAGACGGCTCGACATAGACCGCTTCACCAGTTGTGTAATCGGTCAACTTCACGAGGTTGTCAACGTAAGACCGCGGGCTAGTCAGTTTGTCGTGCCGGTCCCGATCCGCCTCGGTGGCCCAAATGCTACCGTCTCTGCCATGCCAAAATTGACTCATTGCTTCTCTCCAGTCGGCGATGGTGGCTGCCTTGGGGGAATCAGTTTTGAGTTCAACAGGGACGCGAGCGATTCCCCTGGCAAAGCTTGTTTCACTGCCGGGTTCAACGCCCCCTTGTGCATAGCATTGCGTGGCAAACGCAGCTTGATCGAACGGGATTACACCGCTCCATTGTTTCCCTAGAACCTTGCCGATCTGCTTGGCAAGGTGGACACGGTCCTCGTTACGCTTTAGGGCGGATATCGCCTTTGCGATTTTGCCTACTGATTTCATCTTCATTGTCTCTGTCCTCGGTTGTTAGGTGAAAGAATGCCGGGCGACCGGATAGGATTATGGCTGGATTCCGCTTCGGGGATGTGAACCAGCCCCCCTCGCTTCGTTCTTCCGGTCCCCGGCTTATGTCTGAAGTCTAGCTTGGGGAATTCACAGAGTCAAGCTACTTCTTTCAAAATTGACTCTTCAGAGTCGGCCGATTCTTCGATCAGTATCCCAATATAGGAAATCTCATCGCTGTTTGCCATTGCCCAATTGGCCAGGTCGGCAGGGAATAGGTCACCGCAGTCGGATTCCCGGCCCAGGTTGCAATGCAGGTATTCGTGGGCATCGGCGAACGCGGAGAGAAAAGAACAGAAACTCACCAGCCCATCGGCAAGGTTGCCACCCTGACAACCTGACTTCAAGTCATCGCCTAAAAACTCCCTACCGTCCTTGAAGTCCACAAACCATCGGTAGACAACCCGGCCATCGCCTTGCTGCCCAATAATGTCGATAGACACGGTAGCGTCTCCAGCCCCGAACCCGACAAGCAGTCGGCTGGTGATCTCCAGCGGGTCTTTTAGTTCATACTTCATGACGTGTCTCGTTGTTCGTTGAAAGAATGCCGGGTCACCGGGCGGCCGGTCATTGCAGGCATGCAGCGTAGTGCTCGGCCCAGAACTCGGCAACCTCCCCGCCCTCTGCGATAGCCCGCCGCAGGTACTCGACTCCGTCTGGTGTCAGTTCACCTATTGGCTTGCCGATCTTGAGGCCGGAAGGAAGCGTGATCGCTTCCTGGCAACGGTTACGATTGCTACATTCCCGCGGTAAATCTGATTTCTCATCATCCCTCACTTGCTTCGGATACTCGCTGGAGTCGAAAGTGGACTCATCATCCAGGTCGTCAGGTTCGTGACCCTCGATAGTCAACTCGTCGCAGATGGCGTCTCCACATGGGTCGCAGTAAATGTCAGCTTGGTAGATGTAGGGCATGTTCTAATCCTCGTCAGGAATCTTAATAGAGTCTACTTCGATCATGGCTTTCTCCCTTTGATGTAAGCTAACTGCGAAAGCGTCTCGTTTTCCCAGATCCATTCTTGCGGGTCCGGCCATTTCATGCCGATGCGTGCCGTTCGTTTATCAGAGAATTCGATACGCATTTCCCGATACTCGCCTTCTCTTATCGGAATTTTGCACACGACTACAGTGCCAACTTCCCTTGGCCACGCCTTGGCGTCGTAACGACAGTGCAAGCCATATTTACGCAGTGAATTCGTACTCTTTACGCGATATTCGTCACCTGACTTCGGTATTCGCATTCATCACCTCACAGGGCCATCGTGTTGAAATTGGTGTCACGTAGCACGTCTCGAATGGCCGTCCAGATGGTTTAGAGTACGCTCACGATTGCCTCTCCTCTTGTGTTTTGTCGGTGTCCTCATGGTCGATTGCGTCTTGTGCGAAGGCCGCGAGAACCATCTGCCCCGCTATGTCGTTTGGGCACACCCGTTTGATATGCTCGGCTGCCCTGATGACTCGCTCGAATTCGTCGCTACATTTCACGGGTTATCTGTCCTCGTTGTGTGTGGTTCGCCCCTACACTTGAACCATACAACCCGCAATCCACGAAGTCAAGCGATACTTGCCGAATCCCAAATAAACCTCTCCGACAACCACTCCGGGCACTCGACCGCGTCCCAGACAATAAATGGGCCCTCGTATCCGTTCTCGGTTGCCCAGAGTATCGCTGTATCGTAATGGCATCCCAAAGCTTGCATTTCCTCGTTACATCGCACTTTGACGAATGCGAAGTCTGGCTCGCCACTTGTGTTACGGCAGGCAAGGACGCATCGCTCAATCAAGTCTTTATTCTGGCTCATGTTCTCTTCCTCAGTTACGTGATCTGGTTCGCCCCTACACTCGAAGCATACGACCTGCAAACCAACAAGTCAAGCGAGAAACCAGATAAAGGGAACAAAGGGGTTGTAGCGGTGCAGTGAGTGTAGTCAGGTTGACTACAGTGTGGGATAGGGTGTGCTCATAGTGATGACAGTCATGTGTGCTCATGTGTCCGGTATCGTTACAGGTGGGTGAGGCTAGTCTATGGGTATAGGCACAAGATGTAGTGGGTGAGCGTGGGTTGGGTACTAGATGTAGTGTATGGGTGAGGGAGGGTGTGGTGTGAGGCATGGGATGAGTATGAGTGTCATCACATTGACTACAGTATGTGTGCTCATGTGTCCTCATAGTGATGACAGAGGGAAGCTAACTCCTCCCCTTCACCATGCCCCATACCCATCGCCTATGTCATTACCAATGAGCATGAGTGGGCTGCATCGTGGCCTTAGTCGGGGCGACATGGGCCAGAGCCATGCACTCAATGAGGTAACATGGTGCATAGTAATGAGATACGTGTTCTCAATGCCATAGGGGGCCCCAATGCCATTCCCATTCTTAATCCACCCCCACCCCCTCGGCCCGCTCTGCTTATACTTACCCCAGCCCTGACACAAATACAGAATTTCAAGAAACAAAACACTGTACCCCCCATCGGATATCCGTTACTAAGAGGGTCTTGGTGCGTCACACTCATTAGCGTGTGTTCTTGACGTAAGTAAAGAAACGAAAACCTAACTCCATACAGCGTATATAGTTATGGTGATTTTCCCCATTAAGGTGGGTATCGTGGGTACGACCTGGGGCCGCACTTAAGTCCTTTAACTGTATAGACTTAGCATGGTGGGTACGTTTTTTGGGGTACCCTCTCGATTTCTCTATTTCAAATGGCCAGATGCCTAGACCCCCATACCTACTATTTCCGGGAAAATCGATTCTGAGTGTACCCACTATGAATTTTTCCTCTCTCTCCAGTCTTCAGGGGGGGGATCTATCCCTTATTTCTCTATAATAATAATATACTATATATACCATATATACTTACTACTAAAGGACTTAGGTTCTTCGGGGGGCAAGGAACCACCAATTTGGCAAGCCTCAGCCCTGGGTGGTAGCATTTAGGTGGACCCACCTGATACCCACGATACCCACCTTAATGGCAAGCGGTTTGCCAATTCAACTACAGGGTATACGTCTTATTGACTAGAAAAAAGCCACCTGGGGGGGAGCGATCATCAGAGTTCTTAATCGCCGCTGCACCCGGATCGTCGGGGGGCATAGGGTTCATACCGCCCCGTGCCGCCGGATGCCATGAGGTGCCGGGAGAGGCCGCGGAGCCGTACCCATACCCCAACCCATTGTCATGCGCGTAAGGCTTCGCTACCCATAGGGGGATTACTGAGATCAGTGGACTGATCCAAGCAAGCTCATCCGGTCCCCAGGGAGCCTGATCCATTGGACAGCACCAGTTGTTTCTTGACACGGCGGGGGATCTACACTATAATGAAGTCGAGAAACAAAAGTCCTCGCCCCCTAGATCAGGAGAGAGAAATGGCAAGAGAGAATAAGGCAAAGAAGGATTGTGTCATCAATGGTTGCTTCAGGAAGGTCAATGCCCGTGGCCTTTGCCACGCTTGTTATCAGCGTGCGTACAATCTCGTCAAGAAAGACAAGACTACTTGGCAGGCCCTGGCAGAACAGGGACTTGCCAAACTCTCAAAAGGTAGTGGGAATCAAAACCCAAGTCCGTTCACTGAGGCTATCCTAAAGAAGTCAGGGAAGCCTGAGGCACTTGTAGCTAAGCGTTTGGTAGAGAATCCAGTTAACGGGATCATTTTGACTGAGGCTGGTCGCGTTCTTGTGGCCAATACGTCGCGGCCCCAGAACCCTGCTCCGTCGAGTATCGAGATAATCCCCTCAAAGGCCACTCTTATCAACAGTGGGCACATGCCAAAGCCCTCGTATGATGGCATTGTGGGAGCGCCGGCCCCGGAGCGTCCCCCGAATGAAGATCCGGCTATGTGGGCTGCTGTTGAAAAGGCTACTGAAGAGCAGGTAGGGTCACCGCTCTCCGAGACCCATGTGATCATCTCTGATGTGGCTGCCGAGTCTACAGACGGGGGCCCTGACCGTTCCATCGCTCCACCTGTCCAATGCAACAACGGCATGTCGCCTGGACCTGACCCCGCAACCGTCGATGCATCTCGCCAAGTGGCCCGTGAAGGGCGGGGTGGAACAATAGACGAGATACTGGTCGATGCGGAGCTCTTCACGTGCGGCTCACATTGCGGAAGTGTTCCTACTAAAGACTGGGTGGCCACCGATGTCCTCACGACATTCCGAGCAGAGGAACCGAATTTCGATATCAAGTCTATGACTTGTGACAGCTACCGTGTTAAAAAAGAAATCCTTCAGCGGCGGGCTGTGCCGGCCGACGACATTGGCGTTAATGCCTGCGATCAATGGCTGGACGTAACCGCCAAGGAACTGCCATGGATCAAAGCGGGGCATCTCGTTAGTTTGGATCTATGCTGGCAACCTGGACCTTTCGCGGCGGTAGGGATGAAGTTTCGACCTGGGACTCTCCCGGGTCTTGGTGCAGCGTTGCATACAGTCGAGACTCGTGACTTGAAGGAAGAGGTTGACGTGATGGCTGGGAAGCTTGACCTCCCGGAGCTGACTGAGAACATTAAGTTCCAGAACCCTCACTCTTGTTTCGATCCCGCCTTGGACCGCACAGTCTTGGATGATCCTGATGAAGGTTTGATTACCTTTACTGAGGAACAAACGCAAGCCTCGCGATTGAGAGCGAACGAGCGTGGGGCAAGGAAGTTCGTAAACTCTTATTCCGAGGAAATCGGTCTTCGAGTTGTGCAAGAATTAGATGCCGCCCAGGAGGCTGACAAGGGTCCGGCTGAAGATTGCGAAGGTCCATTCTATGAGTCAACTGATGGCAAGCAATTTGCCATTCAAGCAATGCGCGACAGGTATAACGATTGGGTTGAGTGGCCGAATCGTGGCGGAATGGATGAGTTCCTGGGACTTGAGAAAAAGCTCAAGAAGGAACTTGACACAGCGTATCTGCGAACTCTTGGCCCAACTGAAATTCCTCATGAGGATCTCGACCCTGCGTTAATGTGTTCACCTGAAGAGATTGCTTCTGACCCGACAGGCGATCTCGGTACTCGTCCGCGAACCGAACCCGAGCCGATGGACTCCCGAGCCGCCACGCACCAAGATCCTCCTGACAATGGCGGGCTCATCCGGACTGGGCCCGAGATGATGGATCATGTTGAGGAGCCGTCACCGTTATTCAGGAGTATCAGGCCACCGGACATGGAGGCCGCGGTCGTGGATGCATACGATCAGGGAGATCGAGGGACGCTACGAGGGCGGATCGGTGAGCTTCAAGCAGCGAAAGGCACTCCCGCCGGGCCACCTGAGGTTGCGAAGACCTACGCATCGAATGACCCCCGCAGCTTCCGCCATAGGCACCCCGTGGACCCGGATGCTGCCGTTGCTGCCGGGAGCTTTGACGTTGCCCCATCTCAATCACAGGACGATACGGACCTCGATTCGGTCCCACTCAATGGGTATCCCGGTCAAGAAGCTGCTCGATCGTCCCAGCCCCAGGGGGATGGGAGCGACAGTGTGTCGTACAAAGTGGGTGAGAAACCACTGACCCCGCAGCAGCACGCTGCGATCCTGGCCGAGGACCAGAGGTGGCGGAGGGGGGTGGACGTGCCCGACGAGCCTGACATTCCCGCGGCTCAGTAGGCAGGGAATCGGGCACCTGGGAGGGGTTAAAGGGCATCAAGACCGCGGATAATTCTCTGCCCCGTCTGCACCCAGGTGCCATCGGAAGGGCGGAAACTCATCCTTTGTCATGCGATTTGGTATGATAAAGGCTTACTCAATGGGGGAATCCCAATGCGGAAGTTGCCCTCGGAAAACTTACGAACGGGAGCCGTGTTACTGATTGTCATGGTCCTCATGCTGTTGTGCTCTATTTCTCTGGGCGCGCCCATCTGGGCTGTTCTTTTCGTTTACTTTTCTGCGCTAGGTTACGGGGTTTCTTTGCTCATGAGAATGTTCTCGGGACTTGACGATGGTTAGGCATCCGATCCAAAAGCATCTTCTGGAGTTCTCGTCGCGGTGCCGAAAGGTTCTTTGGCGTCAGGGCTCTGGCAAAGAGAGGCGCAAATACGATGAGTGGGAGATGCGCGTCAAGGAGCTCGAGGGTGCTGGGGGCTTCTCTCACGGTGAGGCCGTAGTCTGCGCATCGAAAGATTTCCCGTGTCTTTATAAGTTGTTTCGTGAATACGACGTTCGGGATTTCGACAAGAACACCGAGAGCCATCCTGGCATCCAGCACTTTGGTGAAGTTGCCCAATCTGTTATCGACCAAGACAAGATGATTGAGGTCGTTATCCTCGACAAGGAAATGACCTATCGGGAAAACCTTGAATGGGCGATGAGCGCAGCGGGAGAGTTCTTACGCCTCAAGAAGCACCCCGGTTTGTGCCCTAACAACAACGCTTGGTTCCTTTATGATATGGCACGCGAGAACCCGAAAGATTTCCTGATGCGTGTGGGGCAATCTGAGGCCAAGTCTACCGATGGAGACGAGCGCGCCTCGAAACGGGCAGGTCAGCGGTCGATCACGGAGCTGTCCACTATGCTCGATGAACTAGACCAAGAAGAAAGAGAGCCCCAACATGAAGAGAGTGAGCCGAGCGAGGATACAAGTAGCGAAGGTTCGGAAGCCAAGGAAGAAGAAGTCACGGACTGAAGAAGAGGTTGAGATTGTAAAAATTTGCGATGAGTGCGGCAAGGATTTGTTTGTTACGAAGACGAGAGATAATGAAAGCGGAAGGCTCGCGTCGAATAAGGCGGATGCTGGGGACCGAACGTTTTCGTCATATTGGGTTGAAAACAGTCGTGACGTAGGGAAGAATAAATGGTGCTTCTTCTGCTGTTTTATATGCAAGCAGAAGTTCAGGGGAGACAATGCGTTCTAGCCAGCTAGTAAAGACTCCGTTTGCTTCGAAGGTTCCGCGGGATATCCGTGAGAACCTTCGCTGGCGTTCGAAGGTCCATAGAAGGGTGATGGAAGACCCGGAGTACGCGGAGGTCATTCGAGAAGCGTGCTCAAAGGACTTCGTGTTCTGGCTCACTGGATTCGTTTGGACTTACGACCCCCGGCAAGAGCCGTTTCCTAAGCTTCCGTTTATTCCGTACTCGTTCCAGATTCAGGCTGCCTTAGAAATAATCTTCAGGATGGGTCGGAAAGATATCCTGATTGAGAAGAGTCGCGACATGGGTGCGTCTTGGTTGATCGTGTCGATCTTCGTTTGGTTCTGGCTCTACCATCGGGACCAGTCATTCTTGTTTGGCTCCAGGACGGAGAACTACGTCGATCAGATCGGAAATCCGAAGTCCCTGTTCTGGAAGGTCGAGTACATCGTGGACAACATGCCTGCTTGGCTCAGGCCGCGGGGGTATGACAAGAAGCAGCACAAGCGCAGTATGCACATCGAGAACCCGGAGAACGGTTCAGTGATCGACGGGGAGGCAACCTCTCCGCAGTTTGCTCGTGGTGATCGGCGTACCGCAATTATGTTGGATGAGTTTGCAGTAGTCGACGTAGGGAATGCGGTCCTGAGTGCGACTCGTGACGCTACCAAGTGCAGGGTGTTTAATTCCACTCCTGCTGGAACCGGGAATGCTTTCTACGAAGTTCGGGAATCTGGAATCTACAAGGTCAGGCTCCATTGGTCATCTCACCCGATTAAGTCGCAGGGTCTGTATAAGACGGGTCCCAAGGGCGAGCTTGAGATCCTGGACAAGAAGGGATGGGAGGAATTCCATAAAGAAGAGGCGCTCTTACTTGCCCGATGGGGCGAGCAAGACGACCTCGAACCCTTCCGCCCAACCCTGGACGGCAAGACTCGTTCTCCTTGGTACGATGGTGAGTGTGCGAGGACGCCAAGCGCACAGGAGATTGCCCAGGAACTTGATATCGATTATCTTGGGTCTGGGTGGCAGTATTTTTCTCCGGACAGGATCACTGAAGCGATCAGGAAATACGCCAGACCTCCGGTACTCACCGGAGAACTGGAGTACGATAACGAAACTTCCGAACCGATTAGGTTTGTCGAGAACCCCAAAGGGAGCCTTCGCTTGTGGTTCACGCTAGGGGAAGACGGTAAGCCGCTTAACGAACACAAGGTTTCCCTGGGTTGCGACATATCTGCCGGTACGGGCGCGTCAAATTCTGTTGCATCGGGCTGGGACTCCCTGACGACTGAGAAGATTTTTGAGTATGTCAATCCTAATATTCGTCCTGAAAGATTCGCAAAGCTTGCCATCGCTCTTGCCAAGTGGCTCGGTAATGCGTTTTTGATTTGGGAAGCGAATGGTGTCGGGCGGCAATTTGGTGCAGTTGTCGCGGAGCTTCACTATGGGAATATTTATCTCAGACGAAATGAAGAATCAATTGGCAGAAAGGTGTCTAATATTCCTGGATGGTGGGCCACGCCGACGAGCAAAACGGCTCTGGTGGGTGCCTATCGAGACGCCGTTGAAAGTGACAAGTGTATCAACAGATCCACAGAAGCCCTTCAGGAGACTCTCGAATACGTATTTAGCTCTGACTGTTCTGTTGACCACGCCAAGGCCTCTGACAAACGTGACCCAAGCGGAGCTCGATCGAATCATGGAGACCGCGTCATAGCGGATGCTCTCGGAATTAAGGGGATCTCAGAGCGGCCTACTAAATCAGTTTCCGAATCCCCTAAAGTCCCCATCGGGTCCTTGGCTTGGCGGCGCGAGATGCGTGCCGAAATGGCGCTGAATCGAACTGGGTACAGCTCACCAAATCGTGAACTTAGCTCAGACTGGCGATAACCAGATTGGAACGAAAATGGCTCAAATGTCAAACCTTCTGAACCCGAAGCAATTCTCTCGTCTCAGGAAGGCGATCGATTGGTCGAATCTACAGATTGATTTCCAGCGTGACCAGCGTGTCCAGGGGATCGAGCAGTTCGTCGGATCGCATCATACGGAAGGCGGCTTCGAGAGGCCTGTTCCCGTGAACATGCTGAAACTTGCCGTTGATATCTATGTCAGGTCCCTGGCTCCGAAGTCTCCTCGTGGTATGATTACCACTCGCCAGCGGGAGAAGCGTGCATTGGCGAATGCGTTTCAGTTGGCGTTGAATGAGATCCCCATTGAGATAGGCTATGACGTTACCCAGCGAAGGTTAATCACTGAGGCCTTGTTCTCTATCGGCATCTTGCGCGTTGGATTGGAGTCGGTCGAGAAGGTTCTGGGAGAGGACTACGGGAAACCGTTCGGGGATTTAATCACGATCGACGATTACGTATGCGATATGACGGCCAGACACTTTGAAGAACTTAGCTACGAGGGGTGCAACTACTGGGTTGACTTTGATGTATTGAAGGATGATGACGATATCAAGAAGAGCGTCAAGAACAGTTTGAGGCCTGACGAGTATGAATCCGTGGGCCCACAGGGTCAGCGTCGAGCCGAGGAAGTTGCAAGTAGAAATAATAGCCCCGAGACATTTCGCGATCAAGTGTGGGTCAGGGAGATCTTCATTCACAAAGAAAAACTCCTCGCCACGTACAGCATTAAGGGTGAGAAGCTTCTCAAAGTAATTGACTGGGAGGGTCCGGATCATAGTCCGTACTACAAGCTTGGATTCACGTTCGTCCCAGGGAACTTGTTTCCGCTTCCGCCTGTTGCTGTGTGGCGCGATCTCCACGAGCTAGGTAATGCCCTTTTTCGAAAGCTTGGAACTCAGGCCGATGACCAGAAGACCGTGCTCGGTTTCCCTGGAGGAGACGAGGACGGCGTGCTTGCTTTCCAGAAGGCAAGAGACGGGGATGGAATCTCTTACTCTGCTAATAAACCCGAGAAACTAACGGCCGGTGGAGTCGAAGCAACGACCCTTGCGTTTTACATGCAGGTTCGGGACCTCAGCTCGTACTTCAGCGGTAACCTGGACAGCCTTGGTGGGCTCGCCCCGATGACGCAGACTGTTGGGCAAGACAAGTTGTTAGGCGAGGCAGCCGGCGCTCAGTTGCGCGACATGGCTGATAACGTCATTCGGTTCAACAAGGATGTTTTCCAGGCGTTCGCTTGGTACGAATGGAACGATCCAGTTGGCAGTCGCTTTCTAGAGAAGAAGATCCCAGGAACGAAGCTGAGTATTCCGATTGAGTGGAACAGGGATACGCGAGAGGGAGACTTCGAGATCTTCGATATCACGATCGACGTTTACTCGATGCAGGATGACTCGCCAAGCTCGAAGCTTCAGAAGATCGGGGTCGTTCTTTCTCAGTACGTCTTTCCGCTTCTGCCGGCGATTGAAGCCGCGGGTGGCGTCTTGGATGTGCAGACTTTGCTTGAGCATGTCGCCCGATTGTCTGATCTTCCGGAGCTTGCTGAGATTGTTACTTGGGCCGGGCCATCGCAGCTTGACCAGCAGAAGAAGTCGCTGGCTTCTGGTGCAGAGTCGAGCCAAACCCGCGAGTACGTTCACACCAGTCGGCCAGGCGCAACGAGGCAGGGCGCAACGAGCAACATGATGCAGACCCTAATGGGGGGTGGAGTGCAAGAGTCCCAGAATCAGCAGGTTTCCGATCAGTTCGGTGCTTGAGGCCTGGTGTTTTCTGGGTAACTGAAGCCAATGTGATAGGATAAAGTCATGAGAAAGGGGCAGGCTGAATGACGACTTACTGCTTTACAACTAAGGATGGCAAGCATACTGTTGAGCGGAGATACCCCAGGGGCGAGGCCCCAAAGTCTATTATGTTGCGTTCTGAGGATAACGGATTTCCAGTTCGCGCATACCGCGACTACAGGGCCGAGCTATCTCCCGTGCATTCGACTGGTGCTGGTTGGCCGATCGTTTGTATTGGTTCGGGAGTGAACGCGAACCAGGCGCAGGAGCTTCGAGACGAGCTCAAGCGTTGCGGTGTTCCGACCGAGGTTACCGGCGGAGGTAATCCAGTCTACCGTGACGCATCACACCGAAGGCGAGCCCTGAAGGCGCGTGGTCTCATTGACAAATCCAGTTACTGCTAGAAGAAGAGAGAATTCGAATGCCCGTAGACGAAAAAACTGCTGGGGAAATTGAAGCTGCTGTTGAGTCTTCTGATAAGGCGACAGAGCAGCAATCCTACGATCGAGTCGAAGGTGAATTCGAAGACAAGAAAAAGCCCACTGGCGAATACCAGTATCAGGAACCTGAGACCGGGGACTTCGAAGACAGAAGCAAGGAAGCCAAGGAGAAGCGCGGTTCGAGTCACGTTGGCGG
>SDBT01004934.1_pt1 | contig 22527 bp, 22 predicted proteins | sample 2277101 | NCBI WGS metagenome assembly SDBT01 (sample SAMN10404973, study PRJNA504765) | marine sediment metagenome | isolation source: marine sediment core GS10_PC15, 103 cmbsf | place: Arctic Ocean: Southern Knipovich Ridge | collected 2010 | reverse complement strand
GGTGATGTCACACCCTATGACGTTTACACCGGCAGGCATCTCGAAATAATCCAGAAAAGGAAGGAGGCAAAGAGCAGGACATTACAGGTAAGAAGGGACTATAATAGAACCGCCAGGGAGCAGAGCAGTGGCCTCTAAAGTGTCCGTTACTTCAAAGACCCACATTGTCCCACTTTCGCTGACCACATACACCCGTCTCCCGTAATAATATTCGCGTTAATGATAAGTGTGCGCATTTAACCTCATCCTTAAATTTCTGTTTGGTCACCTACTTCTTTCCTTCGGTCACAAGCCACCCTTGATACCTATTCTAGCTACCTCATCTCTCACCTCCTTCTCTTTCAATCTTTTCCTCTATTACATCCTCAACAGGGCTGCGGATGATAAGCTATGCATTCCATTTCAATGAGCATATCTGGACGTACTAAACCCGTTATAATGGTCGAGCGGACTGGACGGTCTTTAGGGAAATAACTTCGATATACTTCATTCATCTTGGCAAAATCATTGACGTTGGCCAAGAAAACAGCTACCTTCACCACATCACCCAAAGATGAGCCGGCTACCTCTAAAACATGCTTCATATTCTCCAAACACTGCTTGGTCTGAGCTTCTATCCCTTTGACTTCATTTCCTCTATCATCTACGGATCCGATTTGACCTGATAAAAAAATGTATTCCCCAGCTCTTATCGCTGATGAATAGGGGTGACCCTCTGTTTTCGGCATAATGATGACTTCTTTCTTTACCATAACCACACTCCTACATTCAAATCTCTACCCTCTTCCTTCCACTAACTCAGAGTTCACCACATTTTGTGGGTGACCAGTAAAGAAAGCTACCAAGTTGTCAACACCAATTTTCAAGATATTATAGTTGGCTTCGGCAGTATAAAAGGCTACGTGAGGGGTCAGGACAACGTTCTCCATTCTGAGGAAAGGGTTATCCCGCCCAATCGGCTCCACATCGTAAACATCTAGGCCAACTCCGCCCAGCTTCTTCTTCTCAAGCAACTCAGCCAGGGCTTGGTTATCCACCAGTTCCGCACGGGCGGTATTCACAAAGATAACCCCGGGCTTGAGGAGTTCAAGGAGTTCTCTGGTGATTAACCTCTCTGTTTCCGGTGTATGGGTCACATGCAAAGAGACAACGTCCGATTGCTCAAAAAGCTCCCTCAAGGTGACAAACTTAACACCGTGCGTACGTGCCCGTTCCGGGGTCGCTTGACGTGTCCAGCAGAGAACCTGCATACCAAAGGCTTGGGCCAGACGGGCCACTTCTCCTCCTATACCACCTAATCCTACAAGACCCAGGGTTCTGCCCCAAAGCTCCATATTGTATCCACTGTGCTCCCAAACTCCTTGGTGCAAAAGGCCATTGAATCCGGTGATGCGCTTGGCGCAGGATAGTACTAGAGCCATGGTGTGTTCGGCCACGGCGTGATTCCCGTAATGGGGGGTATTAGTTACCACAATCCCCTTGCTTGTGGCCAAGGGTAGGTCTATGAACTTACGCGGATCTGCTCCTGCGAAGGAAACAATTCGTAACCTGGGGCAGGAACCTAACACCTCGGGTGGAATACCCCAGATCAACAGGATTCCATCGGCATCTCCAACTCGTTCCAAGAAAACCTCCGAGGTCTCGGGGCGGCCATAAAACCAGGTGAATGAACCCAATTCCTGAAGCCTCTCTTCTAACTCAGCACTGAGAGACTGTCTATCCGTCATTGAGCCGTCAGGGCAAACGATTTTCATGTTGTCCACCTCTCTCTGGAAAGACTAGCTTGTGTCTGCAAGGTTAATTCCTCCATCGTTATTCGTTCTACTTCTAAATGTCGTCTTTTTATTTCTAATGGGCACTCCTTAGTCATCATGGTTCTGCCGTGTAAAGTATGGAGAGACAAACAGCATATCATCCATATTTAATTCAAGTTCATCAATTGCTCGTAAAATCAGCCCCATTAGAATAGCCTCACCACAACCAGGACAAAGTAATTACCAGACTCCGATGGCACAACCGTCTTTACGAGGGTCTGAACCGGCTACAAGAGCCTTAGTTGAAGGGTCTACCATAATAGCCTGCCCGCCGCCAAATTGCTGAGAGTATGGGTCATCTAGCGTAGTAATACGATGCCCCTTATCAGCTAGTTCCCGAAGAACGCCAGTAGGAATACCCGGTTCAAAGGCACATTCATTGCCTTGAATATACCTGAATCTAGGGGCATCCAGTGTCGTTTGCACACCCATACGGAAATCGATAATATTGAGCAATATTTGGACATGTCCCTGGGGCTGCATAAATCCACCCATAACGCCGAAAGTGAGGAACAAGTTACCATCCTTGAAGACCATGGCTGGAATTATGGTGTGATAGGGCCTCTTATGCGGCTCGATGCAGTTAGGATGCCCCTCCTCAAGGGAAAACAGGCTACCGCGGTTTTGCAAACAGATACCGGTACCATCTATCACAATACCCGAGCCAAATTCCTGATAAAGGCTATTGATAAAAGAAACGCTATTACCTTCGCTGTCAGTCACCGCCAGGTAAACGGTATCTCCATCAGTGTCCGGTATGCCTGCTTCCACCTCCCGTCCCGCCTTATTCATATCTATGAGCTGCCTTCTCCGCTCGGCATAAGACTTGGCAAGTAGTTTCTCTAAAGGTATGTCCACAAAATCAGGGTCGGCCACATACCTGTTGGCATCGGCAAAAGCCAGTTTCACAGCCTCTATTAGGAGATGCAGGTATTCAGCAGAGTTATGCCTTAGAGACGGCAAATCATAACTCTCCAATATATTCAAGGCCAGAAGTGCCGCCAGCCCTTGACCATTAGGCGGACATTCAAAGATATCATATCCGTGATAATTGGTACTTATTGGTGTTACCCAGGTAGAAGTATGGTCGCCCAGGTCTTGCATAGTAATCAACCCACCATTTTCTTGAGAACAAGCTACTATGGCTTCAGCAATTTCTCCCCGATAAAAGACATCACGTCCCCCCTCAGCAATCTTTTTGAAGGTCTTAGCCAGGTCTGGCTGCACGATAACCTCACCCACCTCAGGTGCTCTTCCAGCTATCAGATAGGTATCAGCAGCGCTGGCCCTGGATTGTAGCTTGGTGCTGTTCATCCTCCAGGTATGCCCAATAATCTCTGTGACCGGGAATCCATGTTCGGCTAACTCGATGGCTGGTGCCAATACCTGAGCCAAACTCATGGTGCCGTATTCTTCAAGCAGCGAACACCACCCATCCAGAGCTCCAGGAATTGTCACTGTGTGAATGCCTGTTTCAGGCATTTCCCGATAACCCAGATTTCGGAGTGTCTCCAAACTGGCCGCATAGGGAGCCCGCCCGCTGGCATTCAATGCCTTTAATTCCCGGCTGCTGCTCAGATACACTAGTGCGAAGGCATCTCCTCCCAGACCGGTTGACATAGGTTCCACCACATTCAAAGCTGCGGCGGTGGCAATGGTAGCATCAACTGCATTACCTCCTTGCAGCAGCATGCTTACCCCGGCCTGCGCAGCAAGGGGCTGGCTGGTGGCGACTATCCCACGATTACTCATAACAGCCGAGCGGCGGGATGAAAACGAGTAACTCAATTACGCCTCCTTAAATGGAATCACTCCGGGAATCAGCCACTTTTGCCACATCTCGTCAACTTTAGTTTGAACAAAAGATACGTCTTCCGCAATAAAGTGAGCGAAACGGTCCTGCTTTTCTAGATATTCCTGAACCGGTTTGCGCCTTCCTCCTTCAGCGATACCCTTAGACTTGCCATAGAACTGGACTTTACCATGCTCAACCTCATATAAAGGCCAAATTCCCGTTTCTACAGCAAGTATCCCTATCTCGTGGGAAAGGCTGGGGGAAAACCCCCAGCCTTTAGGGCAAGGAGCAAGACAGTGAATAAAGGTAGGGCCGCCAATTGTTAAAGCCTTGCGTATCTTGTTTATCATGTCCACAGCAAATGATGGACATACGGTAGCAACGTACTTGCATTCAGGGTGGCCTGCTGCCATCATACCAGCCATGTTCTTTTTCAATCGAGTCTGCATAATATGGTGACATGTCCCCGGTGGGCTGAACCGGGTATTGGCACCCCAGGGGGTGGTACCAGAAGCTTGTATGCCCGTATTGGCGTAGGATTCATTGTCATACATAAAGATTAGCGAGTTGTACTGAGCATAAGTCAACGTCGCAGAAATAGCACTAAGTCCCATATCAGCGCCACCACCATCCCCACAGATAGCAACCACGTTGATAGGCTCATCTTTCAGTTTACCTTTGCGCATTAGGGACTTAAATCCAGCCGTTGTACCCAGGGCGGCAGAACCAGCTGAGCCCAGTTGAGTATGCATCCAGGGAATAGCCCAGGGAGTAGTATAGTAACTCGTATTAGCTACGTACATACACCCGGTGCTTCCTAAAACAACACTTCGTGGCCCTATTGCCTTCGCTATAAGTCTCATGGCTAAGGCCGCCTCACACCCTTGACAGGTTCGGTGACCCGACATATAGTATTCATTTATAGGTGCCATTTTGATTCCTTTAATCTGTTCCATATCTCTAACCCCTTACTCCTATCCAGTATGTAGGTTTCTCAATTGTACCCGACTGGCTTGTCTTCAATAAGATTTCAGACATTTCTATAACATCGTTCAAGGTGACCTCTCTACCACCCAGACCACAGGTGAATCCAATCACGTGTGGTGGCAGTGAGGCTACTGATGTATAAAGGGCTGACCGCATCTCGGTAAATAACACTCCACCAAAGAAAGGGGAGCCTAATGAGTAATCGCGGTCTATTACCCCTACCACCTTAAAACGACCAAGCGACGATTGTATCTCCTCGGTAGGGAAGGGACGGAGCCACTTCAACCGGACGAAGCCCACCTTCTTTCCCTGTTCTCGGAGCTGTCGCACACCGACTTTCACTGATATTGATAGCGTTCCTTGTCCTACCAGAACCACGTCGGCGTCTTCCGTCATGTACTCCTCAATAAAAGGATTCCCCAAGTCACGACTAAATGTCGTGGCAAAGTCTTGGTATGCCAATGATATGACTTTCTTACTCCGGCGCATAGCTTCATCACTCTGCTTACGTATTTCCATAAGCCAATTTTCGTCAACTTGCGGCGCGATAGTAATAGGATTGTCGGGATGCAACACGAAGTCACCACGGTCATACTGAGGTAAGAACTGGTTTACCTCTTCCTTACTCGGTAGCGTTACCAGATGGTCTGAATGGGTAAGAAAGGCCCCGTCTACCGCCAGGGCACAAGGTAGAAAAACCTCAGCGTCCTCTGCAACCCGGTAAGCGATGAGCATGGTATCCAATGCCTCTTGTGCGGTATCTACCCAAGTAAGCATCCAGCCCAGGTCTCGCACAGCTAATGCATCATTATGTTCCACACCAAAGGCACCCGGGTCATCAAGGGCTCTATTTCCTACCATTGCTACCACCGGTAAGCGAAGTCCAGCGGTAACAGCAATAGCTTCAAAAGCATGTAACCAGCCCACACCGCTACTTCCCACGAAAGCCCTGGCGCCCACTGCTGAAGCATGTTTAGCCATTTCAAACTGGGAATGCTCACTATCGGCAATGATATAATCCGCATCTAGCTCACCATTGGCAATCATCTTACCTATGGCTTCCATGACACCATCATACGGCCGAATAGGATAAGCTGTGGCGAGGTCAATATCGGCCAGTCGGCAAGCATGAGCTATGGCTTCACACCCATTAACAACTACCTCTCTTTTAGCTCCCACCTCTTTGTCTACTTGAACCATCTTTTGTACCTCCTCAGTGTAAACATGTGTAATAGTCTTTTGTTAAGCACGTGACTTTGCTGTCATACCCTTAACCCATTGTACATAGGACTCTTTATCGTTCTGCCACATCTCCCATTGGCTCGTAGTATCTGTAAAGAATGGTTCAGGAATCATAGTCATGCAGTCCTCTACCGGGCAGATAGCCACACAGATTCCACAGCCATTACAGTATTCCAAGTTGGTATTGTATAAGCCATCAGGCATAATATCAAAAGCTGAATCCGGACAATGGAGCCAACACAAGCCACACTGACGGCACTTATTGAAATCCATCAGAGGTCTATTCGTCCGTGTCGAAAGGGTTTTATAATTCGGGTTTCGCTCAGCTTGATATGGTGCTTCTGTCACGTGTTCCTGACTTGGGATGGCTGGAACAACTAACGCCTCTCTCATTTGTTGCCACGTTGGCTGAACAGATTCATACGGTATTTGTTTAGCTCCTTCATCGGCTAGCACCCGTCTAATCTGTACCTCCTCGAAAGACTGGCGCGCCAAGTCGAGCTTATCCTCCTGTTCCCATTCCTGAGTAACCACCTGCTTAACGGAATCGAAGCTTATGATATGAGGCGCTATCTTGGCTAGAGCACCGAGAACGCGGGCATCAGTAGTATTATCCTTAGATTTCCAAAGGGTTGACCAGATAGCAGAGCCCTTTATGATGGCCAGATTGTATTCAACTTCCCTAACCGGCATGAACCGCAAGAGGTCATCAGGGTTCATTTGAGAGAGAACCAACAATATACCGCCTGGCCGGATTAGCTTGTTAATAGGCTGGAGGCCATGCCAAGCCCAGGATTCTACCCCTTTGCATAGCGTATCATCCAACACAATAGTGACATCATTATTATCGAGTTCATACGGGGTCATGAAGGCCTGTAGTTCTCTCTCAGAGTCACCTATAACCACAAACTGTTTGGCTGGTATGCCAACACGCTCGGGGCTGTCTCCATACCGCCCGAAGGTGAATCCCAGCTTGTTTTCCTTCCTGGCTCCCAGCACAATCCCACGACATATCTTCTTCGCTAACAGCACTTGGGAAACGCCCCGATAGACTACTTCAACCGAACTTTTACTCATTATCTACATCTACCTCCTCTTCTTTTTCGGTTCTAACAACCCAAGAAACTAGCTTCTTGAAGATAGGGCGGTAATCCCTACTTCAAGACTTATTCTCTCTAGGATTCTCTACCCGACTTTAATACTCCACTCACTATCCTCTACATCCTAGGAGAGAGCCCGCTTGTCATCTATGAATACTACGGCTTATCGCTCCTAACATATTACTAAAGCCCCTCGGCTCTTGAAAAAGAGATGTTCGTAAGTAATCCAAGTTCCTTTCAAAATACTCACATTTTCTTTCATTCCCTTTCCCATAATACGAGGAATCCCACCTACAACAACTCTCGTAGGTTCACCGCAAGAGTGAGTGTCTATACATTGAACTATTCTTTTTGTCTAATTTATCAAAATATCAGGTTTTTGGCATTTATTTTTGCCATCTTCTCAACATCAGCCTCAGGAATGCCGTAATCAACGCATAAGCTTAAGAAGAGTTTAAAGGATGCTACTGGTGGTGGAAATACCCAGTTGCCCAAGTCAGTACCCAGAATGAAGTGTTCAGCCCCTACCTCCTTAACCGCAGCTACAAATTCATCCCATGGATTACACTGGGGCTGTAAGTCCAAACAGCAGTGCTCTAAATACGCTCCTTTACTGACGGCTATCTTCATCTGTTCAATATTCATTTTGGTGAGGGGTTGAAATACATGGACAAGCAGTATCCTTTCTATTCCAATTTCCCGGGCAGTATCGATGAGGATAAACCGCTCCTTGGTACTTTGATGGCTCAAGGTTAAAACCAAATCGTATTCCTTAATTAACTCAAAAACCTCCAAGAGCTCTGGAACTACTTTGTCATTTTCATCAAGCACCTCAATGCCATGAGGCTGTTCGATTATTTTAGTAAGGTGAGCGGCATCTACATTAGGCGTCCAGACGAATCTCCCGCCTATTCGTGCGGCAACGTATACTGCTTCAGGATTAAGTCCACCTACAGAGTGGTTAAGGACAACGCCGCCGATTATCTTGGTTGGCTTCTTGTTATGTTCCTTTGCCCACTGGTTGACAACCTTCTGGCAGAGGTAAGCTTCGCTTGAAGAGGGTTGGCCAAAGCTCTTGTAGACTACAGCTTCCATACCTTCCTCACAAGCTTGAATGCCAATGTCAATGCCATCCAAGGGGCGTGAAGCACCAGCACACGGCGCCGTATGAATATGGGTATCGATGGCTCCCTGAATAAGGCGGTCACCTATAGCCAAATCGAACAGCGGGCCAGCCTTACCGGAGTACTTACCGGATTTTGTAGACCTTGTCCAAAGCCGCCGGTTAACTGTCCGGTACATGTCTTTAATTATCTCGCGATTTTCGGGTGTAAGCGATTCTTCCTTAATTCCTTCGTATTTCACGATAATTAGCCTCCTTGCTAGGTTCTTGAAATTTGTTAGTACCTTCACAATATATCTGACACGGGGATAGTTAGCCTTGTCAAGTCGATTTAAGACATCTCTTTTACCTCCTTACTACATCGAGGCGCTCTGTAATAGTCTTTCTTAACGAAGACTAGTTATTCTTTCAGATGCCTCACTAGAAGAGTACCTCAAAGAAACACTCCTCAATTTTACCAGATCCCGATAGCACAGCCGTCTTTACGTGGGTCTGAACCGGCGATGAGAGCCTTAGTTGAAGGATGTACCATAATAGCCTGGCCCCCGCCAAATTCCCGACTGTATGGGTCATCCAGCTCAGCAACACGGTGTCCTTTACTAACCAGTTCTTGGAGAACACTGGGCGGAATAGCCGGCTCAAAGGCACATTCCTTGCTTTCAATATAATATCTAAATCTAGGGGCATCGAGAGCTGTTTGCACATCCATACCGAAATCAATAATGTTAAGTAACACTTGGACATGTCCCTGTGGCTGCATGAATCCACCCATAACACCGAAGGTGAGGAATGGGTTACCGTCCTTGAAGGCCATAGCTGGGATTATGGTGTGATATGGCCTCTTGTTAGGCTCGATACAGTTGGGATGGCCAGCCTCAAGCGAAAAATTACTTCCGCGGTTTTGTAAGCAAATGCCTGTCCCTTCTACCACGATGCCGGAGCCAAAATCATTGTAAAGGCTATTGATAAAAGAGACACTGTTGCCATCTCTATCAGTCACCGCTAGGTAAACGGTATCGCGCCCAATTTCCGGAACTCTCGCCTCCACTACCTGCACTACCTTATTGGCATCAATGAGTTTTCTTCTCTGTTTAGCATAAGACTTAGAAAGCAAGCTCTTCAAAGGAACGTCCACGAAATCAGGATCCGCCACGTATCTTCTGGCGTCAGTAAAGCCCCGCTTTATAGCCTCTATCAGGAGGTGCAAATATGTCGGAGAATTGTGTCCTAGGGACTGTAGGTCATACCCTTCTAATATATTTAACGCTAGAAGCGCGATTACTCCCTGGCCATTGGGTGGGCATTCATAGATATCATAGCCACGGTAATTCGTACTTATTGGGGTCACCCACGTAGAAGTGTGGTCGTTTAGGTCTTTGATAGTAATTAATCCACCGTTTTCTTTTGAGCAGGCTACTATGGCTTCAGCAATTTCTCCCCGGTAAAAGACATCGCGTCCTCCCTCAGCGATCTTTTTAAAGGTCGTAGATAGATCTGGCTGTACAAAAACTTCACCCGGTTCGGGTGCCCTCCCAGCCATCAGATAGGTACGGGCAGTGCTGGCATTGGGTTGTAATTCGGCCTTACTCATCTTCCAGGTGTGTGCAATAATCTCCGTGACCGGAAACCCGTGTTCGGCCAACTCAATAGCTGGTGCCAATACCTGAGACAGGCTCATGGTGCCGTACCTATCAAGCAGCGAGCACCAGCCGTCCAAAGCACCAGGAATTGTTACCGTGTGAATCCCGGTGGAGGGCATGTTTTGGTAACCTAAATTTCGGAGTGTTTCCACACTGGTGGCATAGGGAGCTCGGCCACTGGCATTCAATGCCTTCAATTCATTAGTTTTGTTTAGATATACTAATGCAAAGGCGTCCCCTCCTAAGCCAGTCGAAAAGGGTTCCACCACATTTAAAGCTGCGGCTGTAGCGACGGTGGCATCAATCGCATTGCCTCCTTGCAGCAGCATGCTCACTCCAGCCTGTGCTGCCAGAGGCTGACTGGTAGCCACTATTCCACGGCTACTCATTACTGTGGACCGACGAGATGGAAAGGAATATTTCAAACTCATTTGCACTTTCAACCAAGAACTAATACTGTCAAAGGCTCACCGGGATTACTCCCGGAATCAGTCACTTCTGCCATATGTCATCAATGCTACTCTGAAAATAAGCAATATCTTCTTTAGTAAAGTGAGCAAAGCGGTCCTGCTTTTCCAGGTACTCCCGGACTGGTTTGCGTTTTTCCCCTTCAGCAATACTTATAGTTGCTTCCCCCCTGAATTTAAATCGCCTCTCATTTCTAAATCATAGTTTTCGACTAGCCTCTCAAAGTCAACAATCAGATCCTTAATCACCTCGAACTTATGATGAGGCTCTATCCTCATATGTTTCCTTGCCACTTCCTGACAGGACAGTACTGGCTTCCCATTTACTTTGACCACACAGCACCGGCACATACCCTGATTACATGCCCACCGGAAAGCAAAAGAGCTATCCAAGTTTTCGTAGATGTAAGCCAGGACATCTCTCACTGTATAGCCCTTATAAGGCAAGTCTTTGAACTCAGTGTATCTTGGTTCGCTATCGACTTCTGGATCAAATTTGAATAGTTTTACGGTTGCTAGTTCACTTCTTGCCATGTTCTTCACCTCATACGCTCATATAGGGGATCGGCTCTCCATCCTGTATATTCTTTTACTTTCCTACCCCGATGCCAAGGCTCACCCAATGACCCCGGTTCAGGTTGAAAATGGGTCCACTCAACCGGTGTTGTCCACTGTTGTAACTCACCATTCACTAACCTCAAATGTATATTTTTAAACCAATCCGGTGAGGGATTAGGATAATCCAACCTGTCGTGTAGTCCTCGGCTTTCCTTTCTCATAAGGGCGTTTCGGATAATACACTCAGCTACGAGTACCAAGTTCTCAAACTCCAATGTATTAATCCATTCCATGTTAAACCTCTTTCCCTTGTAAGAACTGTATAAGTTGGGCATAATCTCTTTCTTATACTTTTCAACCAAACGCAATGCTGTCTGAAGACCTTCCTCAGTTCTTCCGTAACCGATTTTATCATACAAGGAATCCTGAAAATGTGACTTAACCTTGTAAACGCTCACGCCATCCTCCCGCTCCAATGGCGCTAAAGCTCTTCTCTCTAGTTCCGCCACTTGATACTTATCTATTTCCGGCATTGCCATGCTACCGGCTCTTTGTACCGCTTCTCCACCAGCAATGAGGCCCATAGCGTCACAGTAGGGTAGAGCATTAGATGTCATTCTATCGGCTCCGTCCTTACCGGATACTACCTCTCCTATTGCGTAGAGGCCAGGTTTATCGGTCTCACAGTTCGCATTAAAGGCGCACCCACCCTGGCAGTAGTTTATGAGAATCTTGGTTTCAATACCGTCTTTGGCGAGGTCAATACCTGACTTCCTTATTAGGTCACCATTATGGGTTCTTTCCATTTCCTTGAGCTTTTCCACGATGTAACTCCGTGGTTGGTGGGCAACACTGACGTAAATACCTCCATGAGGTCCGGTCTTTCCGGCACGTATCTCATGGAAGATAGACCGTGATAACATCGCCCGGCTAGTGTGTTCCATCTTCACAGGATCCCACTTGGTAATAAAACGCTCCCCTTCGGAATTATACATCCGTGCCCCCCACTCCATTATCAACGTGAATGGTAGATATTTACCGGCTAAAATCGGTGGCCATACGGCGGCGGGTAAGGTCTGGGTAAACTCAAAATCCATCATATCCACTCCCGCCCGGAGTGCCATAGCTTGTCCATCTCCCGTCAGGTTGGTATTTGCTAAAGAAATGGGGTAAAGTCCCTGATAGCCACCTGTGGCAAGGATTGTTGCCTTGGCTCTTAATACTTTAAGTTTACCGTTCCTAATGTCTACGCCTAGCGCACCAACCACGGTATCTCCTTTGGTAAGTAAGTCTAAGACAAATGTATCCTCTAGGATGTTGACTCGGCGCTTTTTGACCGCTCGCGGTAATACCAATGACAAAACATCACCCTGCTTGCTTCTGGGCCACTGTGCCGGGGTGACCGACCTTCCCTCCTTAGTGCTACATGAGAGTTGCCACACTGGCCAGACCTTACCTTCCTTCACTCTATACCTGGCTCCCCAATTCAACAGGTCTCTAACATTATCGGGCGCATGTGACAAAAGCGTATAGACAAGGTCCTGGTTATTCAAAAACCAGCCACACCTAATTGTGTCTTCAGCATGTAAGTCAAGGGTATCATGGGGATAGCACCCCCAACACGTGTAGCCAGCACCACCCTCCCACGTTGCGGCGGCATCCATGCCGAACAACCCTTTGGTAACCAGCAATACTTTGGTACCACGGTCATGTGCCGTTATAGCAGCTCTACAACCAGCTATCCCGCCGCCGATTATTAAGACATCAGTTTCGATAATTTCTGCCTCCATTATTCCACTCCTTCCAAGTAAGCTCTAATCGCATCTTTCCAGCAATTGAGTTCACACATACGGCAAGATTCACCTAAACAACTTGCCAGGTCAGCCATAACAGCTACTTTTTTTTCTATCTTTAAAGCTTTCACTGGGCAGAGGATAATACAATCACCACAGCCAATACACTTTGCCGGATCGATTTTCCATCCGCTTTCGGAGGCGTCTTTTTTCAATGTTTTTAAGCTCATTACGCTCCTTTCTACAGGTTTGCTGTCTCCTCCACAAGGAGGTCATTTACAAACAGATGCCCGCCCTTGTGAGTTATTAGAATAGGCAGCTTGGCCGCCCGTGCTGTGAGTTGAGGAGTGATGCCACATCCCCACCATAGAAGAACCTCATCTGGCTCTGGTGGCCGAGTGTCGCGTGAGGTTAAGTCTGTTAAGTCTGGCTTGGTTATATCCTTTATTCCTATAGCAGCTGGTTCTCCTATGTGAATTGGCGGACCATGAGATGCCAAATATCGGGAGGCTATTTGGATGGCACGGATGGCATTACGGCTACCCTTGAGTGCCCGGCATGAAACAGCCATAGGGCCACTGAATGGACCAGCTGGAACACAAGGTATGCTAGTTGTATAGGCACCAAACAGTCGGAAATCAACATTGGCAGCCATTAGTGCCCAGTCAATGGTAAGACTACAACCAAGCAGGAAAGCGACAAGGTCATTACGCCAGTACTTGAGGATATCGGTTGGCTCATCAACGATTTCCCCGTCTATGAAAACTCGGTAGCGAGGCAGGTCCGTGCGAAGGTCAGCAGTTGGAGCTACCTTGGGGTGTGGGGAACCCGGTTCAGTCACATCAACTACGGGATAACATCGGGGATTTCGTTGACAGAATAGGAGAAATTCAAACGCATAATCTTTGGGAACTATGGCTAGGTTGTTCTGGGCATAGTTGCGGCAAGCGTTGAGAGTATACTCAGTCCATTCTGCCCTCCTAACCAGTTCACGGAATTCCTTAGGCTGCATCGCAGCCAGTTCTTCAGGACTAGCCTTTGTTATCACCTCTTCCTCCTTTTATTTGTTTTGAACTTGTTGACCAATACGGTTCTGGACAGTCTAAAGATATAAAAACCTAGCGAGAATACCCCGCAGCACAACCTTGCAGGCAAGAGAATCCCAGCTAATACCCAGTTTTTCTCTCAACTGCCTAACATCTATCAATTGTTGGTCCCTAGGTCACAGGCTCTTACCCCGATGAATAAGGGCACCCTTCTGTTTCCGGCATAATAATCACTTCTTTCTTTGGTATAACTAACCCTCCTTCCCTCTGATAGCCGATTCAACACTTCACCAAACCAAGCCCAAGTCCTCAGATGGCATCTAAAATTAATGACCAGTAATGGCTTCCCACAGACGCTGGGCTACAATACCGGCGCGTTGCTCATTTAAGCTAAAAGGGTTTATGAGCAACACGCCTTCAGACAGTAATGTATGGTCAGTGTATATTCCAGGGTCGCCGTCAATTAGTTCCTGATATACCTCAAAGGCGGTTCGCCCTAAGGCTGATTCATTTAGCTTCACCTTAAGGGTGCTAAAATTCTCTTCAGTGGTCCCAGCAACTATCTCAAATTCTACATATGGGATATCTTTGAGGCGACTTATGATAAGCTTAAGCATGTCCCGTCCCAGCATTGACTTCTCTATGCATCTTTCCCTGCTAAAAAGCCGCAGGGCGGTAACCAGCCCTATAATTTCCTCTCTACCAACTTGTAACCCACGACCAATTCCATTATGAGGTAATCCCTGGAGGTCCTCTTTACGAATGAGCGATTGAGGTGGATTAAATGTATCAAATGTGTCCATTGCCAAGTCTAAGTTCTGCAACGCTGCCGCAGCAATCAAGTCACGGCGCCCGCACAAAATCCCGCTACTCTTGGGGCCTCCGATAGATTTCCCTCCACTAATGGCAACCAAGTCAGCACCCATATGGGTGAATCTATGTAGATTTTCTACAGGCGGCACCGCTTCTGCGGCATCCACCAGGATGGGTATACCATGCTTTTTGGCAACATCAATAACTTCTGGGAGAAGTGAGGCAGTTCCTGGCCAATAGAAGTAGGCGATGGCAACAGTGCGGTTACTAATAGCTGCCTCATAGTCATGAGCTTCAGTGACACGCTTCGCTGCCATATAATACGTCTCATTCATTCCAACTTCTATTAACCTAGCACCAGCAGCCCGAATCGCATGGTCATAACCATTACGCTGGTCTCGGGCAATGATGACCTCATCTGGCATCTCAGTAGTATCAGGCAGTTTTTCCATCCGGTCTATGTCAAGACCTGTTAGGCAAGCAGCGGTGCCCAAAGTAAGGCTTGCTGCTGCTCCTGACGTAACATAGGCGGATTCAGCACCGGTGATTTTAGCAATAATAGAGCCTGCCATGCCTTGAAGTTGGTCCATACGTACTGCTTCTTGGCCCGCTTGAGCCATGGCATCTGCCACCTCTGGTTCTATCAAAGCACCAGACAGAGCAGTGCAAGGTCCAAGCACATTGATAATTGGCTTCACACCTAAATCTTTGTAAATTTCTGTCATCATAACTTCCCTCCCTTTGGTTTATTTGGTCTCAGAAACCAAATCAGTGTAGCAGGTTATTTCCGTTGGTTTGGCACATGAGCTTAACATTCTTATCAGGCACACCCCCTCCTACTGCGCATATTGTCTGAGTTAATTTATCAGAATATGAGGTTTTGGGTATTTATTTTTGCCATCTTCTTAACATCAGCCTCAGGAATGCCGTAATCAACGCATAAGCTTAAGAAGCGTTTAAAGGATGCTACTAGTGGTGGAAATGCCCAGTTGCCCAAGTCAGTAGCCAGAATGAAGTGTTCAGCCCCTACCTCCTTAACCGCAGCTAGAAATTCATCCCATGGATGACACGGGGGCTGTAAGTCCAAACAGCAGTGCTCTAAATACGCTCCTTTACTGGCGGCCATCTTCATCTGTTCAATATTCATTTTGCAGAGGGGGTTGAAATACATGGACAAGCAGTATCCTTTCTATTCCAAGTTTAATCAAAACCCTGATTTAATCCTAACATTATCCCGCCACTTCAAAGCTTGTCTAGGTAAGATTGTGTTACGGATACTTCAAAGGAACCCCAAGCTCAATAAGTTCCTTCTTAACCTTTAAATAGATATCAAGCCATTCCTGTGTCGGCTTTAATGTCTTTAAATCGTAGCAATCCCTGAAACTCTTCCCTATTGGTGGATCCCACAACATACTCTCGTATTTTGGTATTAGCTCCTTTACGATCTCATTTGCTTGCTTGCGAGTCATACCAGCTGAATATTTTAGAACTTCGGCACAGAACTTACACTCTAGCGGAGTTATGTGGTCAATATACTTAGTTCCAGATGTCCGAGGACCTACATAGCCTGCACCACCGCTCGCTGAAATGTTCAACATAGCCACTGCAGACTCATATAAAAGCATTTCAGTACAGGGCCCGGCTACTTGATTAGCAACGCCCATATTTAACAGATGGGTGTTCCTACGTAGCGCTTGACAAGCTACGCTTTCTGCCCATTGCGCTTCTCGACCACAGCTACCCGAATATCTAACATCTAACTCGTGTCCAGCGTGACAATCAGCTCTATGCACTACAAATTGGAGAAGGTTATCGGCAATTTGTGTTAATGCTCCACCCTCAGGTGGGCCAGAGTACCCACCGATCATGGAGCAAGATCCCATGTATACTATGCCCCCACAATTAATAGTATGGACCACCTTGTGTAATGTTGAGTAGGTAGTTGTCAGCTCACCAGGACAGAGAATACTAGCAACGGTAACTTCTGGATCGAAACCACTTACAGTACCATATCCACCCAGCTGACCATAGGCGGTTGGGCTAGAGCCAACTGATACAGTGAACATTCCAGGCCGTCCTGCTTTCTGCAAAGCTTCCTTCGTCAGTTGTGCCTCGTACCATCCTGCTGCTGTTTCATAAGGTGTATTTGCAAGCACAGGATGACCAAAGATTGTGGGGCTCACTGGGCTCCGAATACCATCGATTTCAGTTTGCTGAGCAATAGCCTGAACCAATTGAACCCATGTATCTTCTGAAATCAAATGACCCATAGGTGATACGGAAAGTGGTTTGAGTTCGTCCTCCGGTTTTCTATTTTTCAATATCACCATGTCTCGACCCTTACCTAAAACGAGCTCATTTGGCGCGTTATTGATGGCTTCATCAAGCTCCTCCTCGGTTACCTTTACAACTCTTTCGGTATCATGGCATAGCATTCCCAATTCAACAGCTAGTTCAAAACCCGCTTTATAAAAACTGTCTGCCAGTTCATCATCACTGTTGATGGGATTTTCTGTATCACAAGTGTTTTTTAAACCGTACTTTTCTAGCTTTCGTAATACCCCTTGATATAAAACTTTATTGTTCCATTCCTTCACGCTGCATATAGGTCCTGTGCGTGTTTTATCTAACACCTGTAGAATATGTTCAATAGAAATAGTCTTCCTCCTAAATTATTAATAAGTGTTATTGAACCACAAGAGTTCGGGGTAAAGGTGGAGGTACACAGTCAGTTACCAGCTTTTTAACAAGTGTACTAGCATCAATGGCAGTCCGCCCGTATCCATCTGCACCTATGTCAGTCGCCCACTCCGGTGAAATAGCAGCACCTCCGACTACCACATAGTATTTATCTCTAAGTCCTCTATCACTAAGTTCCTTAATGAATGCTTGTTGATGGTAGGCTGTGGAAGTCAGCAGGGCTGAAAGCGCGATTACCTTTGCCTTGACTTCATTCGCTTCCTCTATAAACCGCTTAGCACGGACATCAATACCAAGGTTATAAACCTCAAATCCGGATGCAGTAAGCATCGTAGCAACCATATCTTTACCGATATCGTGGATATCGCCGGATACAGTTCCAATAACCACTTTGGTTTGTATAAATCCGCCCGGTTGGTCTTTTGAGATGTACGGCAGAAAAACTGCCATGCATGCTTTCATCGCCTCGCCGCCTGCAATCAACTCGGGGAGGAAAGCCTCGAGGCGCTTATAACGTTCACCGATTAAATCCAATCCTTTCATTGCCCCTTGGGAAATTGCCTCCGAAGGATCAATACCAGCTGCTAGTATCTCTTGTGATACCTCGCGAGCCAATTTGTCATCACCATCACTTATTGTTTTCGCTAATTTATCCATTAACTCTTCTTTAGTCACGTTGGTCGCTCCTGTTCTCGTTTTCAAACACCATATTTTAACCTCCAATTTAGCTTTGCAGCCTCAGATTCTTATTGATAGTTATTATTTATGATTTCACCATAACATGCCCTTTTGTATATCCGTTCCTATATTTAAAGTCTCGCAACACCGTCTGCGCCGTATTACAGGCTTTAGCGCTCCACACCATCTTCTGTAATAATCCTGTCAATACAATATCCCGGGTAACCATAAGACAATTTTGGGGAAAGCGGTTAGCAATACTATCAAAAGTAGCGTAGGAACCAAAAAGGGGAGAGAACCAAGGGCAATCGTCATTATATCATGTTGTGGAACCACACCATGAAGAGCAAACAAGTTTAGCCCGAACGGCGGTGTGACCACTGCAATCTCAATCAGTATCACAAAGACTATACCAAACCAAAGTAGGCTGAAACCCAGCCCCTCAACAAGCGGAACAACAAAGGGGAAAGTTAGTACCATCATTGATATACCATCAAAGAACATCCCCAGAATAAGGTACATAACACAGACAATAGCAAATGTGACATATCTACCGAGAGCTAGTCCCAGCATGCCGTCTGAGAATGCCTGGGTAAGCCCTATATATTGAAAGACCATACCTAGTACTCTTGCCGTAACCATGAGAAAGGCAATCATGCTGGTTATCTTCACCGCGGTCCACATACTTTCCTTAAGCGCAGAGAAGCTCATTTTTCGATATCCTAGGGCAAGAACGATACTGAGAAAGGCACCGAGAGATGCGGCTTCGGTGGGAGTCATGATACCAGCAAAAATCGCCCCTAATGTTAGAATTACTAGTGCCAAAAATGGTATTAGGTCTTTTGCTGCCGTTAGCCTTTCCTTCCAATTATATTTGGGTGGTTTTGTTGGCGTCAGGCTGGGATTAAGCTTTACTTGAACCACGACCGTAAGTATGAGAAGCAATGTTAGAATTATCCCTGGTATTATACCGGCCGCGAACAACCGCGGCACTGGAACGAGCACCAGTCCACCATAAATAATCAGCATGACACTGGGCGGAATGAGTGTACTTAAAGTGCCTCCTACCGCTATTGACCCTAGGGCTAACCTAGGGTTATAGTTCAACCTTTCCATCTCGGGGAAGGCAATCTGGCCAAAGGTAGCCGCTGCGGCTATAGTCGAACCAGACATAGCACCAAAGACAGCATTAGCGCCAATTACAGAAGAAGCTATCCCTCCAGGCAAAAAGCCAATCAATTTGTCAGCCGCAGTGAAGAGGACACGGATAATGCCTGTATTAGCAAGTACTGCCCCCATAAATATGAAAAGCGGTACGGAGGTGAGGGTAAATGAATTCATAGTCTCCCAGGCAGTAAAAGAAAACTGTTGTAGAGGCTGACCGACAAAAAACAGTAGCCCAAGGCTAGCCACTATGCCTATCCCCACTGCGATTTCCACCCCCATGAATAGGAGAATAAGTAAGCTACCTATGAGGATAAGAGACATCAACTCTAAGCTCATCTGACTTTTTCCTCAGCACTTTTGCCAGACCTGATGGTCGCTATGGCTCTCACAATCTCAACTATTAAGATTAGCGCCAGCAGGCTAAAACCGCCTATTATTGTCAGTTGAGGCCCTTGAAGAGGGAAGTGAAGCCATGTACCAGATGACTGTCCCACTTTGAACGAGAGTGCCATATGCTTGTAGCTTCCATGGATTATCCCCAGCATAAAGACAAAGGCTAATACCAGTGTTATTAATCTTAACAAGCTTGATACCCTTGCCGGAAGTCGACTTACCGCTATGGTAATACGGACATGCCCTTTTTCCTTCCAGGTATAGGCCATCCCTATGAAGGAAATGGCAACTAGCATGTAGCCAGCGAACTCGTCGGCTAGCATGGGTGGTTGGTGCACCACATACCTCATGAAGACCTCGAACAAAACAAGTATCATCATCAGCAACACCAACCACCCTGCCAAGTAGCCACTCAAATTGGCTATGCTCTCGATGATCCGACTCAATTGCCGCCTCACCTAATGATTTCTCCTTTTACTTAAAAGCAGCTACTTTACTAGGCTGGAATACTCTTGAGCAATAGCCAGAACTTCTGGACCGTAAGGACCAGCTATCTCCAGCCACTTGTCCCAGGCCCCTGGTATAACAAGGTCTATTGCTTTTTCTATCTCCGTTTTTAGTGGCACCACAATTTCTATTCCAGTAGCTTTTATAGCAGCCCCAGTTGCTTGCTCGTAAACGTACAGCCCAAAGAACACTTGTCCTTGCATCTCTCTGGACACCTTCTTAACTATCTCTTGCACGTCAGCGGGTAGGGCATTCCAACTCTCCTGATTAACCACTATCACTCCAGGGTAGTCTGACGCGATCCGCCAAATGCTCGCATAGTCAGTAACATCAGTAAGGCCCACACTTAAGCCATATGGCTGACTAGAAAGCGTGGCGTCTACAGTGCCCCGAACCAATGCTTCTGTCAGTTCCAAGGCACTCATGGTCAAGGGATTTGCACCTAGAAGTTCAAAGGTATCTGTCGAAATCTTGCCGGGAGACCTTACTTTGAGCCCCTGAAAATCATCAACAGTCGGAACTGGTTTGGTACCAAATACAGCATCCACAGCTCCACCTGGCGATTCAAGTAGTTTAACCAGACCGGCCTCCGCAAATGTTTTATCCATTATTTCAATCATCCTTGGGTCGTTTAGTGCTTTCTCATATTCAAATGTGTTGGCAAATAAGAATGGTAGAGAAGCAAAGTCCCAAAGAGGAAAGGTTCCACTAGCAAAAGGCATCCTCTGGAATCCGATGTCAGCGCGTCCATCAATTACACCATATATGCCCTCACCGAAAGGCATAAGGCCGACAATTGTATCAAATTTCAACCTTCCGTCAGTCGCTTGTTCAACCATTTCCTGAAATCGTGGATACGGCTGAGCCATCCATACATTAGCTCCTGCCCCTCCAGTCGCAGCGAATGTCCAGGTGGTTGCCGTCGGTGTTGGTGTTGGAGTAGGAGTCGGAGTAGGAGTCGGTGTTGGTGTTGGAGTAGGAGTCGGTGTTGGAGTTGGTGTTGGAGTTGGAGTCGGTGTTGGTGCCGGTCCAGCACAAGCCATCACCACCATCACCAGGGCTAGGCAGATACTGCCCAGCAACATCAATACTTTTTTCCTTATCATTTCAATCTCCTTTCAAAAATTTTGTTACCTTGGTACCATTAGCAACCTCATTTTTCACCCCCTTTCCTTTTTTCTCTTCTCTATCCAAAAACTCCTTGATTGCTTTTTGAACAATAGCCGATAAGGAATGATGATTGCCCCATTCCCTCTGCCGATAGTCGGCTAAACGCTTTTGTAGGTCAGTCGTCAAATAAAGATGTATTCGTGGCACTTAAACTCCCTTAGAAGGACACCTTATCACACCTGAGCACACTTGCCAACCCCCTTTATACAAATATATCTACGCCCATAGACATACTAAGAAGAAGCTAGAGCCTAATTGCTGGAGCTTCTCCTCTAACTCGGGGCTCAGTGACTGCCGCATCTCAGCCGTCACATCAGGGCAAACAATTCTCATTACGTCACCCCCTAGAAAGATTAGCGTGGGTCTACCTGTTGATTCCGCTATTGTCATTTGCTAGACCTCTGTACCTTTAAGCTTTGCCTCTCTTATGTAGTTGTACACCGTGTATCTCGAGATGCCCATTAGTTTAGCCGTAATATCGATTGCTCCTGTAATTTTAAATATTCCTCTGTTGTATAACTCCGTTACAGCCGCCTTGTTTTTCTGAGAAGGAGCCCTCCCTCTCTGACTGCCCATGCGGCTCATTACTGCTTCGAACGATTGGTTTACTAGTTCTTCCACCGTCAATGAGAAATGTTCAGTCACATCCTTGGAAACTCTATCACCAAGCAACAACGATTCTTTCAGGCAGTTTAACAAAGGTGAAGATAAATCCACATTAATACACACGAAACCAATGGGTTTAGCCTCGCTGTTTCTAATCTGTATGGAAATCGACTTTAATAACCTTCCATCATCCTGTTTAACGTGGTAGCTATCAGGCACATCCTCTTCCAATGAGTCAGCGTTGTTGAACAGCCCTATACCAAGATCAGTTAGAGGAGCACCTACCTTTCTTCCAGTAACATGGCCATTCACTATTTTAACGACCGAGTGACTAAGGTCTTCCAAGGAATGCAGAACTACTTCGCAATTACTCCCGAATAGTTTGGCTATACCCTCTATAATCGGTTCTAAAGCATGAATAATATGGTTGTCTTGTTTGTTCAATCTCTTGTTCATTCCAGTTACCTTATCGTATTTTTGTCTTTGTCAAGTAATCCCCCCTGTTCATGAATCTTAAAATAAATATAGCATACATATTACAATAGTGTAATAAAGCCTACAATAAGTTTAATCAGATATGCAAGGTCCTTTACGCAAAAATATCCACCACCATAGGTATTCTGAGTAGCTACTGACTACCAAATGCTAAGCTTTCCTCCCATTTTTGAGCAATATTAACCATAACACACTGTACAAGCTTATGAAGCAGGTGCTTTCAGGCCATCGTCTGCGTTCTGCCTCAATACTCCCATTAACTTTTCTAGCACAACAGCATCGGCTTCAGTAATTGACAACATCACTTGGTTAGAGGCTGTTTAGAAATTGGCGATTAATCTTAGCCTGGTTATCTTTAAGGAGGTTTTAAGGCAAGAAAAATCGGTTTAACTTTTAACCTTAGTTTTACATTACCAAGCTCCTCGTTTTGAGG
>SDBT01004933.1_pt1 | contig 22530 bp, 26 predicted proteins | sample 2277101 | NCBI WGS metagenome assembly SDBT01 (sample SAMN10404973, study PRJNA504765) | marine sediment metagenome | isolation source: marine sediment core GS10_PC15, 103 cmbsf | place: Arctic Ocean: Southern Knipovich Ridge | collected 2010 | reverse complement strand
AGCTGCTGGTGGTGCTACCACAGGTTTTGATGGACTTCAGTTGTTAGTTCAAGACGACCCCACATCAAGTACTGAAGTTGGTGAGATAAATCAGCTGACATACTCCTGGTGGCAGAATAAGACCCTTACTATGAGTGGTCTGTCTTTTGCTTCTTTTGGTGTGTCGAAGATGAGGACTCTTCTCAACAATTGTACAAACAACTTGGCTATGGATGCCCCTGACATTATCGTCTCTGGGCAGACTCCATATGAGTGGTATGAAGATTCCACTCTGTCATATTACAGGATTACCAATAATAAGCTGGCTGATGCAGGTTTCATGAACCAGACTTATAAGGGTATACCTATGGTATGGTCGCCTGGTTGTGCGTCGACTAGAATGTACTTCCTGAATACTGATTTCATAAAACTGGTCATTGACCCGATGCTTGATTTTGATATGACGGAGTGGAAACCTATTCCTGACCAAATCAATGACAGAGCAGCGCAGATTGTTGTAGCTGGACAATTCACTGTGAGTCGGCGAAGGTGCCAAGGCATACTGTTTGCCATTAGCACCGCATAGGAGGATACTGAAATGCCAGGCGTAAATAAAATGTTTACTACCGGACTGACAGAAGTCTTCCTTACAGCTAAGCAGGCATTAGGAACACTGAGGTGGGAAGGTAACAAATGCTACAAGTACGTAAAGCTATACAACGATACTGGTACGGTTGCAGGTGTGAACGGAGACCAACTGCTTTATGCAGCTGAGACTGGGCATAGCACTAACACAGTAGTGTTGGATGGTAATGATGCTGATACAGTGGTAGTGGGAGCAGGTATCTGTCTCGCAACCGTTACTGGAACAGTTGATACTGCGTACTACATCTGGATGCAAATAAAAGGTCCGTGTACTTTAAGTACACAAGTCTCAGGTTCGCCTGATGACGGTCAACCTATTATGGCTACCTCCACTGATAAGACTTTCGGTCTTGCCGTTGATGTTGACGGTGGTGGTGATTCACTGTCAGTCTGTGGTATTCTCACAGATGATTCAGCTAAGCTTTGTGCCTTAGACTGTCCGTTCTAAAGATGTAAGTAGCTCTTCTCCACTAGGGAGGGGAGCTTAAGGAGTACAAGTTAACCAGATAGGAGAAGTAAGATGGGAGCATATGCACAAACCACTACGATAGATTATCGGAAGGCAAGGAAGATTGGCATAGGTATCGGTATCTTAGTTGGTCAGGTTGATGTGACAAACTACAATTCAACACTGGCTGAAATTACCGAAATCACTGGTAGGTTCAAGGATGACCCTAGAGTAATAATGGATGGACTAAGTGATAATGGATACATTGGTCTATGGGATAATACTGAGAAGGCTGTCAAAGCCCACTATGCTGGGGGAGCTTTTACAGGTACGTCTGAGCCTCCAAGGTTGATTGTTGAGGAGACAGTAGCTGTATCAGGTCATACTGGTACATTAGCTGAGTTGCCTGCGTATATTCTGTGTGTCACAACTAACGCAAATTCCTGCCATGTTGTGCCTACAGGAAAGACGCCACTGACTAAACAGTGTGCGGTCACCTTTACAACTGGTGTTCTGGTATTCGCTGCTGGCGATGCTGTGACCACTGTAGATGTGACGTATATACCTCAGCAAGAGGAAGGCCCTTTCTCTGCAGCTAACTTGGTAATTGATGAAGCTGTTGTTGCCGCTGCTGCAAAGACAGACTTAGCATTTCAAGCATTTGCTGTTCAGTATGTGTATGATACCACTGATGGTATCAACAACGTGTTTGAGCCTGTAGGTGAAGAGGCAACAGCAACACATAACTGTGTAGTTGATATAGATGATGGGTCAAGTGATACCAATGTTGACTCTCATGGTGATGATGAAGGTAATGCTTTGGTGGTAACGTATCTGAAGCGGTCAGGACTTCCAACAGATGCTCTGCATATTGGTGATACTGACATTACCCTTAACTCAGAGGTATGGGATTTCAGTTCTGATGATGTATATGATGACCTTATCATACCTGGGTTTGGTACTCACATAGTTGGTGAGGAAACTGCAGCTAATATGGATGTTGTACTTGCAGGGCCTTCAACCTCTGCTGCTGAGGATGTAGCTCAATGGAATCCGTACAAAAATCTGTTGACTACAAACCAGACTGGTACACTAACCACTGTGTCACAATCTTGGTTTAACTTTGATACTAGAGCTATGCAGGGAGATACACCGGCTGGAACTGTAGGAGGACTGGCTGCAGCTACTGAGGTTGCAGATGATGTAGATGTTGGAGTTATCAACTTCATAGCAATAGGTCAGTTAACATAACACAAGTGCCCCTTTAATTAGGGGCTTAAGGAGGTGCCAAAATGGGTACACTGATACGAACAGAATTAGAGACAGAATTACTAGCAGCACTTGGTAATAGAGAAGATGTTACTGCAGCTAGACAGGTTGTGTTTCTTAATCTAGCACAGATGCGAATTGCTAGAGTGCGAAAGTGGGAAGAGTTGGAACGCTCACTCACATTTACCTTTCCTTATAATCAAACAGATGAGGATAGAAGAATAGCTATTGCTGCAGATATCAGAACCTACTACTCTATAAATCTGATTACTGATAGTGACAGTCGTAGTCGTAGATTGGAGTATGTATCTCCTAGACTATGGGATAAAAGGATTCCAAAGGCTGAGTTCAATGCTCGTAGGATACCTATATTGTTTACTAGATGGCAGGAGACTATTGAGATATGGCCTATGAATGATGCTGCTTATTCTGGAAGGGCGAGAGTATGTAAGTGGCCTGCTCCATTTACTGTAGATTCAGATGTAGTGTCTGACCTTGACCAGAAGGATGATATGCTTATAGCTCTTGCAGCTAGTCATGGATATACATCTTTAAGAATGTTAGAGGATGCAGCTAGATGGTGGAACATATACTCGTCTATGCTTAAAGATGCTGAGGATGAAGAGGATGATAATCCTGACCAAGATATCAAGCCTGGTTTTGAGATTAAAGGTGGAGGGGTTGGAAAGCCTTGGACTGACCCCTTTGCTAAAGATAAGTATGGTCGTAATACTGAAATTTAACCGGAGATATAGAGATGGCAGCTTATGTAAAATATCAGGACTATGTGAGGGCTATGTGGGCAGGTGAGCATGGAGACCATAACACACAGACTCTAAAGGTAGCTCTCTCTAATGCAGCTCCTAATGCAGCAACTCATAATGACTTAGCTGATGTTACTGAGTTAGGTGCAGGTAGTGGGTATTCAGCAGGTGGTAATGATACACAGAATACATTCTCAGAGTCTGGTGGTGTCTCTACTATTGTTGGTGTTGATACTACATTTACTGCAAGTGGAGGCACAATAGGTCCTTTCAGATATACGATTCTATATAATGATAGTCATGCATCAGATGGCCTTATAGCCTATTGGGATTATGGCTCATCTATTACTCTGCAGGATGGCGAGACATTCGATGTTGACTTTGCAGCTAGCTTATTTACGGCAACCTAATGACTCTTGTATTTGCAGATAGGGTAAAGGAAACTACCACTACAACTGGCACAGGGACGTATGACCTTGCTGGGGCTGTTACAGGGTTTCAAGGCTTTGTTGCTGGTATAGGTGATGGTAATACTTGTCGTTATGCTATTACTGATGGGACTGACTGGGAGGTTGGTGTAGGAACAGTGACAGATGCTGCTCCTGATACACTGACGCGTACAACTGTCCTCAAATCTAGTAATGGAGATGCTGCTGTTGATTGGAGTGCTGGAAGTAAAAGTATCTGGTGTGATGTAGATGCCTCTTATATTGGTTCTTTAGGAATTATTCTTGGTACTGCACAAGCAAGTACATCTGGCACATCTATAGATTTCACAGGAATTCCTACTAATACTAAGCGGATTACTGTTAGTTTTGTTGGTGTATCTACATCAGGAAGTTCTATTCCTATTATTCAACTTGGTGATGCTGGAGGAATAGAGACATCTGGTTATTTAGGTGCTGGAGGCATTTTATTTGCAGGCGGGGAGACCTTGATTACATCAACAGCTGGACTTGCTTTAGCTGGTACGCATAGTGGTGCTACTGTCTGGCATGGAACAGCTACATTTATACTTGAAGAGGAAGTTAATTTTACTTGGGTAGGAACATTTATTGGTGCTAAATCTTCAGGAGCAGTTTTAATGTTTGGTGCTACTTCTAAGTCTCTTTCTGCAATTTTAGATAGAATTAGAATTACAACAGTTGGTGGTTCAGAGACATTTGATCTAGGTGCAATCAATATAACTTATGAACAGAATAGAAATTAATGTAAGTACTGGTGAGCGTAAGGTTATACCTTTAACTCAGGCTGATATAGATGCTAGTATTATAGCTAGCAATGAAGAGAGGCTACAGCAAGATGCTGAGCTTCTTATTGAGTTAAAACAAAATGCTATTCAAGCCGAGATTGAAAAGATAGTTGATATTGAGCACGGTACATCTGATGAGGCTGGGTTATATAAAGAGGAAAAACTAAGACAAGGTAAGATATAATGTTAGGACATTATGCAATAAGTGAAGCACCAATATCATCTCAAAGCTTAATAGCTTATAGCTTAGAATGTGATGCAGGTAGCTATGCTCTTAGTGGGCAGGCAGCTGGACTATTTGCTGATAGATTGCTTGAGTGTGAGGCAGGTTCTTATTCTATAAGTGGACAGACAGCAGGTTTATATAAGGGCTATTATCTTGCTGCAGCTGCTGGCTCATATGCTATCAGTGGACAGTCTACAGAGTTTAGTAGAGATAGAGTCCTTACATGTGCATCAGGTTCATACAGTATATCTGGAACCACGACACCACTTCTATATAATAGAATATTTCATGTGGACTCAGGCTTATATACTATAAATGGAACAGATTTAGATGCACTAACATATACTCAGGAATGGCAATGTGATGCTGATGTGTCAGGCCCTGCCTATACTGAGGATAGCTTTGATAGTGATATTTGGAATGAGGACACAATACCAGTTGATGCTTCATCTGAGGATTCATTCTCATCTGTTGTGTGGACTGAGGATTCATTTGATAGTGATACATATACTGATGACCAACCAGACTTACCAACGGAGGTACCCTGCCCATGACTGTTTTTACTAGGACCTGGGATGCATCCTATAAGGCTATTCCAGCTACTGCTGATGATGCTCTTGAGGGTGCTCTCAGAATACGAAATTTAAAGACTGATATTAGTGAGAGACTGGTAGTTGACCATTCTTATACAGGTGATGCTAACGACGGTATGCACAAACAGATTACTCTTGCTGACCCACTTGCAGCTAAGCCAACTCAAGCTAATGATGAGACCTATTTATATTCAAAGGATGTAGGTGGAACTGCTGAGCTGTTCTATGAGGATGAAGCAGAGAATGAAGTTCAGCTAACAGGTGCTGGGTCTGCAAAAGGAGATATGGAGGCTGGTACAGTTGTACCTTTCTATCAAGCAGCAGCTCCAACTGGATGGACTGAAAGTGGCAGCTTAGATGACCATGCATTGAGGATTGTAACTGTAGCAAGTACAGATGGAGGTTCAGCTCAAGCGAATACCTCTGGTGTGAGTGATGTGTGGGGCAGTGGAAAGGTTACTGGAGCTGGAGGAGTTCATAGTCATACAGTTGCTGGTAACACAGCGGGGGGCTCAGCGGGTGTAGCTACAGCGAATGGCTCAGGTCATAACTCTAATTTACAAACTCATCTACACTCCTTTAGTGTTACATCAGGTAATTCTAGTTCTCACACCCATACTCTTGCTGGCTTTGACCTGAAGTATGCATCTTTCATTGTTTGTAGTAAGGATTAGGAGGAGTTATGCTTAGTAAGAAAACTGATATATGTCCTAGGATTAAAGAGCCTTGTATAAAGGATAGGTGCCATCACTGGCTAAAGCTTGAAGGTCCTGACCCACAAGACCCAAAGAGAACTATAGATAAGTTTGAGTGTGTCTTTAATTGGACAGCTATACTGTTGATTGAGAATACAGCTAAGACTATAAAGTTCACTGAGTCTTTTGAGATATTTAAGAAGGAGTTGGCGCAGACTGGGAAGCGAATCCTCGCTTATGCACAGCAGAAGAGGATTGGTTAATGGCTAGTGGAAAACAAGTTAAGACTAGAACTATCTTCCTCCCAGCTGGATTGGAGGGTAGAACTAAAGAGGTTATTACAACTCTAATCCATAATCTGAATAAGTTATTTCAGGATATATTTATAGCTATTAATACCAGTGCTATTGGAATCTATGGAGGTATGGGACAAGAGAATATTCCTACAACTATTACAATTGTCACTAAAGATGTAGATGTAGATGTAGATGGAATGACTTCTAATATTACTACAGGAATGACATTTCAGAATGGTAAAGAGTTTAAGATAGCAACAGCAGGAAAGTATCAGGCTGTTTGGTCTATATCATTTAATACTGCCTCAGGTGCAAAGATAGAGATTGAGGGTGTCATACTACTTAATGGTACTAGACAAGCTTTTAGCTCTGCCCATCGCACAATAGATAATAATACAGATACAGGTAGTATGTGTGGAACTGGTATAATAACATGTGCTGTAGATGATATAGTAAAGCTTGCAGTACATAATCAGACTAATACTACAGATGTGATTATTGCTCACTCTGGTTTAACTCTATGTTATGTAGGAGCATGATATGGCTCAAGCTCAAATAAAAGACCAAGAGGAATGGGACTATACTAATATCCCTAATCTCACAGGCGGAGTGAAAACTGATGAGAGTAGAGATATAATAGATGCTCTTTATTTAACAGCTGCTAACAATGTTAGATTTGATAAAAGTGAGATATATTCAGATAATGGATATGTAGCCTTTCAAGATGATGTTAGAGGGAATGTCAGATTAGTCTACCAGTTTCAGAAGACCACTGGTTCATCAGAGCTTCTATGTATAACAGATGACACTATATATAAGGAGGTTGGTGATACTTGGCATTATATAAGTAATGGTACATCAACTACAGCTGATGGAGGAGAGCCTGCAGCTGAGACTGATGTTAATGTAGCTAGTATATCAGGCTTTAGTGATGGAGACTATATTGGTGTAATACTAGATGATGGTACACAGCATCAGACCACTATAAATGGGTCACCGGCTGGCACAACTATAGTTATGGATGACGCAGTTCCAGCTGGGAAAGCTATTGATACTGGAGCAGCTATTGTATTGGCTGTAACTTTGACTGGTTCATCTACACATCAGGTTGTAGCTTTAACTCTCCCATCTAATGATTGGGTAGTATTCACAAACAACACTGATAATGTTAAAAGGTATAATGGAACAGATGTAACTGATGTACCTAATATGGTAAGCTCTGGTGATTGTAAATGTAGAACATTAGCTGTATTAGCACATCACTTGATACTTGTTAATACCACTGAGGGTGGTACAGCCTATCCTCAAAGAGAGAGACACAGTGATACTGCAGACCCAACTGAGTGGGTGACTGGTAATGCTGGTAGTGAGGATAAGTTAGATTTAGCATCTGCTTTTGTAGCAGCTGCTCCATTAGGTCCTTATGTTATACTGTATCGTGATGATGCTATTGTACGAATGGAGTATATTGGTTCTGCTGATAAGTTGTTTGAGCTTGAGACAATGGTAACTGGATATGGTTGTCGCAGTAGTCAAGGTGTTGCTATAATGGATAAGTCTGAGCATGCAGTCCTTGGTAAGACATCTGTATATAAATACACAGGTGACTTTACTACTGAGGAACTATCAGATAATATTGACTTGAGTGTATTTGGGTCTGCTGGTGAGATAAGTCCTTCATTATCTCATTCAGCTATGACTTTCTATCTAAAGGAATATGACGAGATTTTTGTTATGTATCCTACTACATCAGCTACTGAGTATTGTGATAAAGCGGCTCGATATAAGATAATGAAAAAAGCTTGGTCTTTCAGAACCTTACCTATTGAGATGAGTGGGTTTGGCTCAAGTCTGACTGACACATCTGTGCTATGGTCTGAGCTAGTTGGTTCATGGGCTCAGCAAACATGGAAGTGGGGTAGTGCAGCAGTAACATCAAATTCAAAGCTACTCATGCTTGGTTCAGGGACACAGGTATATAAGTATGACTTTCTATCTATTGATGATGCAGGTACTGCAATAACATGGGTCTTTGATACAAAAGAGTTTCTAAGTCCTCTATGGGATATAAGACATGACTTTTTAGAGTTTATGGCTAGAGGCAGCTCTGTCACAGTTTTATATAGTACAAATGGTGGAGATAGTTGGAATACATTTCGTACTGTAACTCTTAGTAGTTTATATACCAGATACAGAATTGAGAAACAGTTTGTGGCTAGGTCTATAATGTATAGATTCACAGGTACAGGACCTGGCTTCGGTTTTAGATGGCTTGGTATGAAGACTCGAGAGGAGTCCTCTCATAATATGGTTAACTGACCGTCAAATTTTGACACGTAGTGGAGAAATGAAATGGGTATTAAAGAATTCTTCTTTGGTGAAAGCCCCTCACAAGATATAACACCTACAAGTAAGCTGAGTCCCAATCAGCAAGGAATGGAAGATGCTCTTGCTAAAATATTTGAGGGAGGAGGCATTCCAGGTTCAGAGGGGTTCTCCTTTGAAGGTAATGTAGGTACTGAGAGAGGCTCTCTTACCAATACATCTCTAGAGGCATTAGAGCAGCAAGCACTTCAAAGGAATGAGGGTGGTTTCTCTGAAGAAGAGCAGGCAGCTCTAGACTTTCTTGTTGGTACTATAGAGGGAGGTCCTCAGGATTACTCTGAGAGGTACAATGCATTTGAGAGTGAGGCAACAAGAACCTTGACTGAGGATACACTACCTTTAATGGATAGGAAGTTTGCCAGCAAGTTCTTCAGTGAGGATAGACGTGGAGCTGAAGAGGATATATTTGAGGACTTCTCAGATAACCTCACCAATACAAGAGCTGATTTGAACTATGCAGCTAACAGGGATTTCTTTGAAGATGCTTTTAGGTCAGTTGGAGCTATAGGCGATATTGAATCAACTGCATCTAATATCCTTCAGACCAATGTACAGGCTGATGCTATTCCAAGAGAGATTGATTCAAGAGAAGCTATGAACGAGTTTGAGGTATGGAAACAGAAGCAGCAACAGAAAGACCAGAGGATTCAGCAGATGATAGCAGCTATGAATATTAACTCTAATGAGAACATTGTCTTTAATAATCCAGGCTCTGAAGGACTAGTTCCAGGTCTAATTAAGAGTGCTGGCTCAGCATATGCAGGTGGATTTGGTAATGCTGCTGGAACTAAATGGCTCAGTAAGAGATAGGAGGATACTATGGCTACAGTAATTAATACATTTGAAGATACCAGAGCTCAGAGTATTGGAGAGGGTATAGGTAGTGCTGGTGGCGCCTTCTTTGGAGCTAAGCAAAGGAAGGAAGCACAGGATGCTGTTGCACGACTTGAACAGGATATGGCTAGCAGGATAAGGAACTCCAATAGTAGAGATGAAGCCTCTGCAATTATGTCTGAAGCTCAATATGCTTCTGTACTTGATGATACAGCTAAGATGAAATTCTATGCTGAGTCAGTAGATAAGGCACATCCTAGACCTGTCAAGAGAACTTACTTCAATGAAGAAGGAATACTTATAGGTGACTTCTCTCCTCAAGATGCTCCCACAGGGGCTAGGACTCAAGAAGGACTTAGTGTAACACAAGCAAAGGCCACTGGAACAAGAGCAAAGGAGGCTCATGAGACAACTCAGAAAGCAGCTAGACAAACATTTAATCAGAATGAGACAGATGCACTAACAAAGCGAGCTGCAGAGCTGAGAGCTCAAGCTGATGAAGCTAGAAAGAAAGAGGGGGAGTTTAGGAAAGATAAACAGGGGGATAGAGCTAATGAGACTGTAAGGATAGCTACCAATGCTGATTTGAGAGCTGAGCGGATTGAAGAGAGACTTCAAGAATCAGCTAAGATGCAAAAGAGAGTATCTGAAGAGCAGATTGAGACTCAGGACCTTCAACAGCAGAAGCTGAGAGGTGAGATAGATAGTCAAGCTTTAGCCAGTGTAGGTCTTCCAGATACAGCTGAGACTCATGCTGCTATGGCTGATGTAGCTGCGTATGGACTTGGAGATGCGCCTTCTCCTGATGCCCCGCTTGAGGATAAGATTAAGTGGAAGAAGCATGTACAGACTGCTATGTCTGCTAATCGTCATGCACAAGGTGGTATAGATAATCTACGTAGGTCATACTCTGGTAAGATAGCTGCTCCAGGTGGTGGATTCACTATGGATATTACTGGTGGTGATAAGAAGGGTGAGAGTAGACTTGCGACTGGTTCAGGTACATATAAGAATCTCTTATTCCATGGAGTTCCTGATTCTGATGCATACTCAATTGCTCTAAAGTCTGGTTATGCTCTTTATCCTGAGACAGTTACTGATGGCTTTGGTAAGCAGACAACTAAGGATGGTGGAGTTGAGAAAGCCCCTGATGGATTAGTAGCTAATTCAAAGGGTGTACTTGTTCATGGTATAAGTAAAGATAATCCATCAGGAACAGTATTTACACCTATCCCTAATCAGATATATGATTTAGGAAAGCGTGGTCTTGCTATATTCATTAGAGGTGGTGGTTGGATAGAGGTAAGCCCATGAAGACCTCAGCAGAACTCTTTGGTATGACCTCTCCAGAGGATGAGGAGGAGTCTGGAAGTGGTAGAATGCTAACATCAGCAGAGATGTTTAATCCTGATAGAGAGGAATACTTAGTAGCTAGACGACCACAGGCAAGACCTGGTGAAACCTCTGAGGATACTGTTCTATACTCAAATATAGAAGATGTGCCTGAAGACATTGTAGCTAAGGCTTTGTCTGATGTGCCTACATCTCCTGATGACCCTCAGTACAATGAAGTGCTGGGAGCTCGGAACCTAATTGCAGGCAGAAGAAAGGAGGTTCTACCTGCTAATGATGAGGGAGCTATTACTAAGATACATGATGCAGCTCTTACTGAAGCTATGCATATGTTAGAGAATCCTCTATTCACAGGGGATTTTATTCGAGAAGGAGTTTATAGTCTCACTGGTCATGATGATTCTGTGTTGGGCTATACTAATGCTGTCATAGCTGAGATACCAGCAACTACAGTTGAGGCTGCTGACTTTGCTCTAAGAGGATTGGGTGCTATATGGGAAGGTACCTTTGGTGCACTAGAGCAGTCATTTGTTGAGATGGGATTTGATGAGCAGCACGCTCGACAACTAAGAGATTCATTTGAACTACCTGCTATATTATCTGGGACTGGAGTCCTAGGTATTGCAGCTACTCCTAGAACTGCAACTAGTCTAATAAATTATAATAAGGGTGCTAAGAGTCTATTTGAGAACAGTGTTTATGGTGAGACTATAACAAAGAGCTCTACTACTGTTGCTGAAGTATCTATGAAGCCTGCTGTGATAACTACAAATAAGAATGGAACTCAAAGCCTTCATATGTTAGATAAGGATGGTAATCTTCCTAAGGAAGCTCAGATGGATGCTCTACTATTTGAGAGAGGATTTATAGATAAGAGCAGACATTTTATCTCTGAAGAAGAAGTCCTTGCTAAAGCTGAGAAATCTATGGTTGCAGCTGAGGCTAAGATTGAGTCTGAGATATATAAAGGGTCTGAGACTAGTAAGGCCACACCAGATACACTTGAGGCTGAGGAGATAGTTGCTGAGATTAGAGCAGCTGGAAAGGAACTAATTAATGAAGTGGTAGGACCTAGAGACCCAAGAGATGTAGCTATAGAATTTGTATCGGAGAGATGGCCTAGAATAGTAGCTCTATTGGATATAGAGAAGGTTCCTGTTAGTAGTCTACCTAAGAATGTGCACCCAGACTCTATATCTATATTTATTCCTTATAAACCAGAGCAGGTAGCTAAGACAGGTAAAATGGGTAAGGCTCAATTATTTCTAAAGACCAAAGAAGCACCTGGAAAGTCAACCACTGTAAGTGAGCAGATTAATTCTATAGCTCATGAGATTGGTCATGCTGTTGATATGAATAGGAAGGGGAGAGAGTTTGTAAGACAAGCACCTAAATATTTTGAGATGTCTTATAATGAATGGAAGGTTCTTCCTCAAGAGCAGAGACCCATTGGATTTGGAGCTGCTGCTGAGAAGAGATTTGAGGGAATGAGTCAAGCACAGATTGAAGCTGAGCTGTCTAGTAGAAGACCTCCTCCTGGGCACACTAAATTATCTGAGTATGACCCGTTAGTACAGGGTATTCACGGTATGATTGATACAAAGAATTTGGATGCAGCTCTTAGTAAATCAGCTATTCTCACTGCTGAAGCTATTATAAAAGAGATGGGATTTGCTCTTAGCCCTTATAGGTCTACTGTAAGACAGCTTGTTGAGGCCCTTCAAAGTGAGCGGATAGATGATACAAGGCTAGCTACTATAATTACTCATGCTGGGAGAGCTCCTGGTAATGAATTCAGAATGTCACCAGAGAAGTTTATGGAGGAGCTAGGTCCTCTGATGACTGATAAGGCATCTGATGCAGGTCGATTCTTAGGTATGCTGTCAGCTGCTAAGAAGAGGATACAAAGCTCAGCTGGGAAGGATGTAGTGAATGATGCTATGGCAGGTGTTAATGAGGTGCAAGGTCCTAACCCAAGCAACTTCCTCAATATATTCTCTAGTTTAAGACCTAATGTAACAGGTAGTCCTTATTTGGATAAGCTATTGGCAGGTCCTCAGATAGCTGCTAAGTTATGGAGGGGTATGTTAGTGACACAGCTAGCTACTCACATACGTAACTTTGAGGTTCAGGTTGGACGAGTTGGACTCGATGTATTATCAAGAGGGATGGAAATAGGAATTCAAAGGATGTTCAATGTTAAGGGTACTGCAACTGGTAGTCCCATTGATGCTATGAATGAGTTCAATAGAATATTTGTTCCAAGTAATATTAAGGCAACTACTAAGTTGGTTGATGCTGTATTTGCTGACACTCGATTTGCTAAGCAGCATGATAGAATGTTCATGAGTTGGTCTAGTGATGTTGAGAGAATGACTAGGAAGGAGGGAACTGTTCTGGCTGGAGCTGATCAAATGGTTCAGTTCTTTAATACTCCTAATAGGTTCCAAGAGTTTCTTATTCGGAAAGGTGTATTTGCAGCTACTCTAGAACAGAAACTATCAGCCAGAGGTATGAGTCTTGAGACATTGGTTAATACTAACAATGTAGGAGCTATACCAAAGGATATGTTAAAGGCCTCTGCTGATGAAGCTCTGAAGGTTACCTTTGCTGAGAGCTTTGAGGGTAATCAGTTAGCTACAGGTATTATGAGTGTCATCAATTCAAGGGGTGGTGCATGGTTAGGTCTGCCATTTGCAGTACCATTCCCAAGGTTTATGATGAACGCTATCAAGTTCCAGTTTGAGTTTAGTCCTCTAGGTCCTCTACGGATGCTGAATAAGTCTGAGCGAGCTAAGTGGGCTGCAGGTGATAGACGAGCTATGACTGATACTCTTATTGGCTCAGCTATGTTAATGGCTGCTTATCAAATGAGAATGAGTGATAGTGCAGGTCCTGAGTGGTATGCCTTCAAGGCTCCAGATTGGGTACCTAAGATTGGTGGTAGGATGGTTGACCTTAGACCCTTCAATCCATTTGTAGCTCAGTTGTTTATAGCTGATGTAATTGTCCGTAGTCAGAATGGTACTCTAGATGAACTGAGTTGGAGTAGAGATGTGATGCCGGCCTTAGCTGGTATAGCTACTAGAGCTCCAGGCACAAATATGTGGCTCTATGATAAGCTTATAGGCTCATGGGAAAATGAAGAGGATTGGGAGAGATTCAAGAACAGCTTCAAAGAGAAGACTGGTAGGATAGTTGCTGGGTACTTTACAATGTTATCAACTCCAAGAGATATAGTAGCTGGTTTGGGTGACTACTTTGGAGAGTTTGGAGAGAAGATGAAGTCCCTTGCTGAGATAAAGGATACTGGTGAAAGCTTTATTGACCCTATCAAAGCGCAGCTTAGAGTGCTTGGAGTAAAGCAGAATGAGCCAATCATATCTCCTATGCAGACAAAGACACCTATACGAGAGCATACTCTCCTTCGTCAGGTGACTGGTATTACAGTGATGCAAGAACGTACTCCAGGAGCTCAGCTCCTTGCAGAGCTTGGTATTAAGCAGAATGAAGTATTACCTCGTACTCATCTCAATGAATGGAATAGGTTGATGGCTGCTTCTATGAATGAACCTTTAGAGAGAGCTATGAATAGATATGCTAAGAATAAAGACTTCTTAGCTATGAGTAGACATAAGCAGCAGTACTTTATATCTAAGGAGATATTCATGTTGAGGGAGAGAGCAAAGGAGAATGTTGCAGCTCAGAGACCTGACCTTAAACAGAGGCTGAAGTGGGAAGGAAAAAGCAAGCGCTTCAGAAGACTCTACCATGATGAGATAGAACAACGTGGTACTCCTGAAGCACAAGCTAGGTTCAAAGAGGTTATTCAGGCACGCTAGTTTATACTCGTAGTTGGTGATTGGATTCTCTTCTGACGAATAGGGAGAATCTCTTCAAGGTCAATCTTCACTACAGCTACTATAGGCTTGTTCCTTATAAAAGCATAGATTATCTCCTTCCTTGTTGACTCACCTATATAACCATCAGGATTTACAACGACTATCCTATTGCACATATCTATCTTGAGTAGATGAATAGCATCCAGCATCTCCTTCTCGATCTTAGTGATAGGGCTAGCCTCTGTAGTGTCAGCTCCCTCTCCATCCAAGTCAATATCAGAATGAGTCTCCCAGACATTAGGCATTAATACTACATTACCATTGAGAGTCTCAGATTTAGCCACCTCCTCAAACTTCTCTCTAAATTTAGTACTTCCACACAAGGTTACGACTTCCATCTCTATTTCTCCTCTAGTTCAGTAGTTGGGAATATACATCTTTTATTATACTGACTGCACTTCTCGTTTACACATTGTGTAAGTACTTCATCATCTGTTTTATTGTTGTCTGTATACATCACCTGCAGACATTCTCCACACTGATACGCTCCTAACCCGCAAGCATATACTTTCATCTCAGTTTCTCCTCTAGTTTGTGTCAAAATTTGACGCTTAGTATATCAGCAATTACTCCAGCTTCGTCTAGCATAGCACCAGCTAGATATACATTCTCCTTCCACCTCTCAGGTATATTATCTAGGCAGGATACAACTCTCTTTATTCCTACCTCTATAATAATGGATGTGCATCTAGAGCATGGAGGCATAGGCCAAACATACATAGTCGTCCCTTCTAAGGGCATCTTAGCCCGTAGTATAGCACTCACTTCAGCATGAATAACTATCTCATACTTTAACTTTCCGTTCTTCATCTTCTCTTCAGCTTCAGGTATTCCATTAGGGAAGTGATTAAATCCACCAGTTACTAATTCATTCTCTATTGTAATAATAGCCCCACACTTTGTGCTAGGGTCTCTACTTGACAAACTCATTTGCCAGGCCTTTCTTAAAAAGTTTATATCATTAGCTCTTTGCTTTCCTTCTTGTACAACTTTACAAAGTTCTTGTTGCCTTAGGTCCGCAATAGGTGTAGATTCGTTCATCTTCAACTCCTGGTACTATAGTTAATTTCATTACCTTCATCTGAGTCAACACTTCTTCAACAACCTTCAGAGTTGGTGGGTCTAGGTCACGTCTAAACATAGTTAGGAGCTCTGACCTTTTTATCTCCTTCCTAATAATTAAGTAGTCCAATACCATCTCAACTGCATCACTGTACTTGGACTTACCAAGGCCTCCAAAGGTCTTGTGCATATTGACCTCAGCTGCCTCTAGTATACTCTTAGCTCTCTCCATATCACTCAAATCTATCTCCCTTTCATGAGACCTTGATGCACTCAGTATCATAGCTAGCTTCTTAATATGAGTAGCTCTCCGGTCACAGTAGCCACTGAAACGAGGGTCTTCAATCGGATAGATACCTTTAGCTGCTAACTTATCTTGGAGAGCATACCAATCACCATAGAGTTTCTTTGCCTCCTTTGTAAAGGTGAAGCAGCCAGCCATTGTAGATATTCTACTTAGGTCCTTAATCAGAATCCCTCTAAGATTAATCTCCTCTTGTGTCATGATAGGTTCTATAATTGTTTGCTTCTTCTGTTCCTCAACTACGAAGATAATTCGACTAGTAAATCCTCCTCCAACCGCTTCTTGAGGGAGGATGGACTGTAACCAGTCGGGAGCTGTACCTCCAAGGAGATTATAACACACTCCCTGGATTTTGTCGGTCCCTTTATTTTTAGTTTCATATTTCCAACTATCTCTTGAGTCGTACCAGTTGGTAAGGTCAGCAAGAAATCGAATGTCGTTCTGTCCAAGGAAGACACTAAGTTCTTCTGAGAAAGTAGTAAGGCTACAGTGGAATTTAATAGTGTTATCAGTAGGGTCAGTGAAGTTTGTAACAGCATTGTCCATCGCTCTAATGAGCGCCTCCCTTGTTATAGATTCAGCGGTCAGAGGTATTCCAACTTCCTTTAGAATGTCATGACCTAAAGTCATAGCAGTGCCTTTCCTACACCGTCCACTAGGACCTATAAGAACTATATACATATTACAGTATATAGTTTCAAAGCCCCATCTACAGTATACCTTCCTTTGAAGGGCACCTGCTAGTATAGATATACCAGTCCATATATGATAACTCTTTGGTGGCTCAGTATTATCAGTGTACTTTAAATAAGCCGTAAGCCAATCACTAAGTTCTCGAGAGGCCATTTAAGGCTGTCTCCAGATGAATCACCTGTTCATGGAAGTTATCTACCAATGGTACTTCTACCATATCAGCCCAGTTATATCCCATCTTTAAATCAGTAGCTATTCTAAAAGTCATTCCATCATACTCCATCTCAGGATTCAGATATTCTTTTTGTATCTGAAGCATCCTTGCCATCTCAGCTGTACCAGCAGTGAGTGGGTACTGTTCAAGGATAGAGTCATGTACCTGCCCAAGCATCTCTAGCCATTGGAATATATAGCTGTCATCTTCATAGGTATCTATAATTGCTCTATTGACTAAGTCAGCTACAGTTGACTGAGGTAGAAAAGCATATGCAGCCTTGAACATTTTGATATCTGATTTGCCAAGGAACTTATACACTCTTCCAAAGCAGTTCTCTAATGTTCTATTATTCATGATACTCTCTCTAACCTTTGCATGGTAGCGGTTACGCACACCAGGGTAAACTGTATGATATTTCTCTACAATTATTCTGGCTTCACCTTCAGCCATTTCGTACCTGAGAGCAAACTCCTTATAACCTTCATCATAGTTTAAGCCATGATTAGCAAACTTTCCAGCTTGTCGCATTGACATAGAACGAGGGATAAATGAGTATTTACTTAGCTCTGGCAACTGTGTTCTAAGTCGTGCTATCTCATATGGGTCAGTCTCATGACCAACTAGATGATTCTCTAATACTATTAGTTCCTTATCCACTCCAAACATGAGATAGGCTGTATGAACATGAGGGTCAAGTCCTTCTTCAATAACCTTAATCATATTAGCATCTTGGGCTAGATATGCTACAACTACCCACTCAGCTTGACGCTTATCCAACTCAAGGAATACTCTACCTTCATCAGCTTGTAGATATCGCTTAAATCTGTTGGGGAGGTTCTGCATATTCATCCCTGTGTTTCTAATAGTTATCCCTGTAGATATCCTGCCCATTCTAGTGCCTCTTGGTTTACAGTCACATCGGAATCTTCTATCATCATCAAATTCTATCTCAGCATAAGTACCCTTCATCTTAACTAGACCTCTAATATCCTGCACTAGTCTAGCCTCTTTGATTGGTGCTCGAGATGCTGTACCTCTAGCCAGTCGAGCCATAGCCTTATCATCAGTAGTGATAACACTCTTACCTTTAGCTCCCTGTTTAGTGTATGGGTCAATGCCCTTCTCAACATAGAAGTATTGGATACACTGCTTAGATGAGTTAGCGAATGTCTCAGGTAGCTTACGTCCTGCAACTTCATCCAACTCAGCTCTCTTAGCTATAATATCTTCACCAAGCTCTCTAGCCAATGTCTTCACAGCATCTACATCTACTCGAATCCCTCTCATCATCATAAAGATAAGTGGAGGTATCAGTCTCATAGTCTGGTCGTATATGTGTAGGTGACCTTCTACTGCATTGAGTTCATCCCAAAACTCTCTAGCATCATGTACCATAGTTGATGAGTCTATAGCATTGTAGTTGTAGAAGTTTCTATCATTGTCACTTAGGGTCATTGAATATCTCCTCATTCAGCTGCTCTGCTAGAGATATCTCTGTAGCTTTTATCTTCTTCAAGATGAGCGCTGTAAGTGGATGACCATCCTTTGCCTGAACAGTTAATGGAACATCTCTCACAAACAGTCTAATATCAAGACTCTTAGCCCTTTCAAAGGCTAGAGACACTGGCATCTGAGCTATAGCACAAGCTCCAATACCCATCTTCAGGAATGTTCTTCTATTAATCATTATCCTTCCTCCGACACAAATCTAGGAGCTATAACAACATTAGCCCATGTGTATAGATCTATGATATACTGAAGAGGAACCTCAGTCAATCCATACTCACTCTTTGCATTTGCAAGCTTATACTCTGGGTAGATGAATGCATAATGGCTACCAATAGTTTCATAGAGCCAATTTCTAGCTAAGGCTTCATCGTCTGCCTCTATCAGAGCATAGCTATTTGTATAAAGCCCTCCATACATACCACTTCCAAATGTTATAAAGAATGTAGCCATTAGCTCTCCTCCTTCTTGTTATCAAACTTAACCATATCCTTCCAGTATGGAATGTTATCGTGTATACTGGATAGGAACTCCAAACTCTTCTTGAAATCAGGGTAGAGCATATGATGACCTACCATAGTATCCATGATAGAACCTTTAACAACTATACCCATTCGACTAGCCAGTTGATGCTTCTCAAATATAGAGTTCTGAATTATCTTAGTGATAAGTGGATGCTCTAGTATATTAGCTATCATTATCCATATCTCAGTTTCCTCTGTATCTGTCCATAACCTTGTACTGAGAGGTATACATACAGAGCGGCAGGGATTAGTAGAGAATGATATACAAGGTACCTCAAAGTTGAGGAGTTCAATATCAAACCCTAATGGTACACAGTCACATAAACACTCTCGTAGTAAGTTGTTCAGCTCAAGCTTTACATCAGCCATAGTTATTGGAATGACTACATCTATATCTCTATAGACTATCTCAGGTACATCTGAATTAAGCTGAGCCTTGAAGAAGTCATGGGTTATATAGTGGATGTTGATGTAGCTCCCACTATATAAACAGGCTGCAGGATGGATAGTAGGTAGACACTTCCTTCCATTGAAGGCAGCTGTAGCAGCTGTGATATATCCACGTCTACTAGTGTTGGGCTTGTGGTCTCCGATAAGGGCTGCAGTTGCAGGTCCTCCCATTGGTACAACTATATTTGCCTTCACTCCTTTTAACTCATTAGCTAAATCATCCCTCCAGTATAGCCCCTCACTAGTGAGAGAATGAGTCCTTTCATTGTAGTACTTATGAATATTCTTACCTACTTGATGCTTAATAAGATTGGTGATATAGACCTGACTGCGAATGAGGCCTGCTGAATGTAGACAGATTTCAAACACCTGACCTGCAGGACCTACAAAAGGTTTGCCTTGCTTTACCTCATCACTTCCAGGAGCCTCACCAACAAAAGCTATAGTTGCACCAGTTAGACCATCAGGCTCTACTAATCTCTTACCACTACCTGCCATTAAGCTCATGATTTTACCTCTGTCTTTATATTATCTATACTAAGTTTACCTGCTACTTCCTCAAGAGCTTCATCCTGAAGTCTTTGAAGTGCTCCTGCTAACTTAGTACTCAGCATCTTCTCCACATGTACCTTTACTTTGCTTCGTATCTGAGTCCTAATCTCGTCAAAGATTATATCCTTTATAGAGCTCTCTCCATACTCCTCAAATAGGTCTGTTGTATCAATTACTATTTCTATCTTCATAACTCTAACTCCTTTTGCATCTCCTCTGTTAATATATAGGCCTGCATATTTCTATCACATAATATAGATAAATCATCTTTATTCTCAAGCTCAACTACAATACCCGCATAAGGCCAAGGAGCGTCTAATCCCCAGAGCTCTATCTCATACCCAGCATCTGGGAATGGCTCACTTAGTAGGATGGTGCAGAAGTAAAGTATACCTTTCACTCTTCAAATCTCCTCTGCTCAATAGCATCTCGTACACCCCTCTCAAAGTGTATGAATAGCTCATCTACCTTCTTATTAGGTGCACTTATTAAAGCTCCTGAGATATAGTCAAAGATGATAGGCATAACCTCGTAAGGTTGATGCTTTAGCAACTCTTTATGCAGCTCTTCAATATTCATAGTGTTGTCTCCTACAAATCGCAGCTGTCAGCCGTACAGGCTAGTTCATGGGTTATAGTTGTATTGTCCTCGGTCTCAAACTTCTTCATCTGAGTCCAATCTATAGTTGGTTCTTTGTCCTTCATCATTGTATAGGTTTCCATATCAATCTCCTCATAAACAAGTTGAGTATAATCAATATCCTCCTCAGCATATGGGAGGAAGCTAACCCCACTCATACGATGGAAGTGCTTATACACCCAAGCTCCAACCTCCAGCCACTCCCACTCACGGACATAGATAGTTTGGGAGGGCTTATGTTCACACCAGCAGTCCTGATAGATTAGCCACAACTCTAGTTGGTCAATAGCAGTCATATCTGACCTCATTACAGCACCTATAGGTGACTTCATAGCAAAGCTAAACACCCACTCACCTTCATCAGTATCACTCTGCTCATGAGGAAAGTCTTGGGCAACCAGCATACGTCCAATAGGATTGTGCTTATTCAATCTTACACGTCTAATGAAGTAGTCACTATATCTTGGATGGATACCATTAGCTGAGTTGACCAGCTGTGATACAGTCCCACTTGGTTTGACACAGGTGATAGATGTACTCTGATTAATACCTAGCTTCTCTGCCCAGTCCTCATTGATGTCTATAGCTACTTGTTTGAGTTCAAGAAGGTAAGTTGACAACTGGTCAGTGTTCTTCATCCTACCACTTAAGATAGGATGGTCACAGATACCAGTGATTGATACTCCAAGTAGTCTCTCCTCTTCACAGTTCTTCTTCCATTGTTTATTGAGGAAGCGGAAGTCAGTAAGTGTAGATTGCATAGTCCCAAGTATAGTAGCTATACGAATCTTGTCAGCAAGGTTATCAAATTCATCTGCTGGACGAGCTACCACTTCAGTGAGGTTACAGAATTGGTCAGGTCGAAGAATAATCTCAGCACAAGGATTAGTACCAAAATGTATCTTCCATATACGTCTACCAGTTCTTCTAGCCTGCTCTTGAGCTGCTTTGATATTATAGATACCACGCTCACCACTCTTAGACTCAAACAGACTTACCCATTCCTTCAGGAATATATCCATTGAAGGTGGGTCAGCAAAGACTGCAGAGTTATTAGCTACATCACGCCAAGGAGTAACTGACCTCCAGTCACCAGTCTTAGCACCTCTCATACGGTCATCAGATAAATTGCTTAAGGAGATTTCAGCCGACCTTCTAACTCCTCCCGAGACCACCGCCTTTCCAATTTTACATAGGATGTCATGGCAATCAAGGCTTGATAGCCTCCCTCCACGTGCATTCTTAAAAGTTGCCACAGTAAAGTTAAACAAGTCCTCCAAAGGTTTAGGGCCTGACGCCCTCCCTCCAAATGTCTTAAGTCTAGCACCGTTAGGTCTAAGACTCGAAGTGTCCCATCTGGGTATAGCTCCTGAATAGAGAAGTGAAAGGAGTTCTCGTAAGGCCGTTGCCCATCCGACACGGGAGTCGTGGACTTTGATACATGTATTACTTTGGAACAATTCATCTGGTATCTTCGGTAGTATAGAGGTGTACTGTCTCTCAACAGAGAATCCCAGACCACAGCCACACATCAAGATGTACATGGCTTCAGAGAATCCTCTGATACTATCCATTGCTAAGAAGGCACAGTTATATCCAGCGGCATTGTCCTTATCTAAGGCAGGCCCAGCAGTCATTAGGCATCGCATAGAGGGCATAACTTGAAGATTGAGAATGTACTCAGCTGCCTCTGTCCAGAAGGATGGACTCACATCTGGAAAGCGGGCAGACATATAATTCAAGTACCTCCACACTGTCTCTTCCCAAGTCTCCCTACGTAGTTCCTCTTCAATCCATCTACCATACTTGTCAGCATGGGTGAAGTGTTGATATTCAGTAGGTAGTATACGTGCCACTTTAAGTTTCTTTCTTGTCATTATGCATCTCCTTCCATAGTTTAATTATAATATCTCCATGACATGCCTTAGGTTTACAGTAACAT
>SDBT01004932.1_pt1 | contig 22531 bp, 28 predicted proteins | sample 2277101 | NCBI WGS metagenome assembly SDBT01 (sample SAMN10404973, study PRJNA504765) | marine sediment metagenome | isolation source: marine sediment core GS10_PC15, 103 cmbsf | place: Arctic Ocean: Southern Knipovich Ridge | collected 2010 | reverse complement strand
TCTTCAGGAGTAACGGTCCATTTTCCACCCGCCGCATTAGTCCCCCCGGCTGACAAAATCTTAGCAACGGCATCTGGGCTAGCAGAGTTTCTAATCGCAATAACTAATCGTTCATGGGTAGGCTTTTCCTTAACACCTTTAAGTTGATTTTGAACTGCTTGAGCTTCCACGGCGATCTCAACTGCAGTGAGACGTTCATCACTTTGTAACAATGAATTCCTTGCAACAAGGTCTTCAACTACACCTTCAAGAACAGTTTGATTAAATTCTTGTTTTTCCTGCACGAGGCGATCAGCTGCTATAGCTGCAATCTCTCGCGAAATACGTTCATTTGCCAACACATCCTGACGTTCAAGATTTTCTTTATTGAGTCTATCTTGACGTGTGAGACGTTCGCCAGCTAAAGCATCTTGACGTTCGAGTCGCGCATTAGCCTGTTGTTGATTAAGTAATTGCAGGTCACTATTTGCTTTACGTTCAATTTCACTCAGAGAAACATCAGCTGCAAGTCTTCCTTCTTGCAACTCTTTATTCGATTTAATCCGTTCGCCAGCAATGTCCTTTTCAGCCTGGATACCCTCACGAGTTACAGAAACTTTCTCTCGCGCAAGGTCTTGTTCTTCCTTCAACTTTGCAGCATCTGCAGTCGTTTCGGCAACCCTTCCAGCGGCTCCAGCACCTTCACCAAGAGCACTTGCCAATGCACCAAATTCCGTTTGTCCAGGCGCACGAGGTTGTACGGCACTTATGGCAAACTGGCCTAGTGCGGCAAGGGCTTCCGGCCGCGAGAGAAATTGTTCCCATCGACTTTTTAGTGCAGCTTTATCTCCATCTGCCGTTGGAGATTTCACGCCTTCCGTAGGGTTCACCGGTAAAGGTTTAAGACTTGGCGCAGTATTAGGCGCTACTGCCGAACCGAATGTAGTTCTATCATTAAAAGCCATAACTTATTTCCTTATCTCTGACCTGAAATTAAACTACCGAGTGAGTTAATTTGCGGAGTTCCTTGAGGAGCGAGTAGTGCGCGAATTTGTTCTAAAAGCTGTGGGTTAATATTACCGCCACCACGAGGAGCTGGCGCTGCTGGTGGAAGTGGTGCTTGAACTGGCGCAGCGGGAGCCTGAATTGCGCCAAGTGCGGTGAATAAATCTGCGTCACTCAAACCAGGTTCTGGAGCAATCGGGGCGACTACTGGCGCAGCAGGTGGTTGTGCAACACTCCCCGCATTTCCAAATTGATTACCAAGTTGTGGGTCAAGATCAGAAACCGGACGTACTTGCTGTATAGCATTTGTATGCGCAGCAAACGGGGGCCCTTCAACTGGTTGAGCAAGTGACCCAAGAGTACTACCATCTAACAAAGTAACATCTGGAACTTCAAAGCCTTGTTCAGCAAACGCTTCCGCCATTGCTTGAAGCAACGCTGTCATTTTTTTGTCTGCGTCAGCAATTAAATTGTCCGCTCTAGTTATATCAGCCATGATCTAATCTCCTTAAAATAATCCAAGAACCTTACCGATTACAGCAAGAGAACTAGCTGAACTAAGCGCTCCAGCTAACCCTGGACCTGATGGCCCTGGCGCTGTACCGGTAGAGGTTGTACTCCCGCCCGGAATACCGAACGCAACTCCCGCTGCAGCTTGTGCTGGGGCGAACGCCTTTAATTGTTCAGCACCAAACCGTTGGGCTTCCTCTTGCAACTGTGCTTGTTGCAATGCACGTTGAGCTTCCCCAACACTTGCACCAACTTGTGCGGGTTGTAATGTAGTTTGAGCTGTTCCTGGTACAGTACTAAGTGCTTGTGTACCAGCACTAAGTACATTCTGGAAGTTTTGCCCAACGATATTACTACTCGTTTCGCCAATGCTTCTCAGCAAAGTATCAACCGCACTTTGTTCAGCAAGCCTCCCGCGACTTCCACCAACTTGTCCAGCAACAACCTCTTGCCCGCGAATATTCGGCAGTATCGTCTCAGCAAATGATTGAGTCAATGGTCTTACAGCCGCGTCAATATTAGCTTGAAGTGCAGGATTAGTACTTGGGTCAAGAGCTTCCTGACTTTGCAAGAACCGTGTAAAATCCCCAGCTTGTCCGACATTTGTTTCAATCGTGCGCGATGCAATCAACGCTTGTTGCTGTGCTGCAAGTTCCGCAGGGTTAAATGGCTGAACAATATCTTTACCAAACGGCTCAAGCGGTGTCTGTCCAAATTGTGTAACAATCGGAATTAACGGCTCGAGAATAGCTCGTTGTTCAGGTGACAACTCTTGTACAGTTGTACTTGATGTTTGTTGTGGTGTTCCACCTCCGCCACCCATATCAGCACTCCTTCATATCAGTAAGATCATGAGTCATAACATACGACTTGACCTTATAACCAAGGGGGAGAAGTTTCCTTGTCCAGGCTTTACGCCCTTCAAACTTAACTCTATCACACCCTTCACGTTTAGCCCACAGATGAACATAATCTGTAAAACCATTTTCCACTGCGCTGTTAAAATCAGTTCCACCAATCCAGATAATCTTAAGTTCTTTATATATAACACCTTGAAGAACTTCTGTAATCATCGCAGCGATGAAACCCTGTTCATCATTCATCAACCAAAGCTGAACTGTAGTTGCTTTAATCCGTTTATAAATAGTCTCAAGTGTGGCAAACTCTTGCCAATATTGAGGACTTTCTTCAAGCAACTCAACAGCAAAAAGCCAAACTTCATCAAGCAGCTTAGGTGATACAAGTAATAACTGCCGCAGCGGTTGGTCGTAAAAAGTTGTATCCAACTGTAAATCCATAATCTTTGTCATAACATTAACCTAATATATTCCACGCACCGCTGTGATAACCATAGAAACCTGCACCAGAGCCTGGGTTCCAATTTGTTCCATCAGCAAGTACAATCATACCTGTTCGTGGTTTACTCGGTTCTTCATTCAACTCAACCAAGTGGATGTTTTCAATCCTTAAGAAGGCGACTGCAATTTTTTGAAACTCCTCATGTAAATACGCAGCGACTTCGGGAGAAAGCCCTTTATCCATAAAGTTATCAGGTTCATATCCAGCCATTAAATTTCACCTAACTCTTCGACATTCATATCATACCCATCTAGAGTCCAGGCAACATCTCCTAGCGACTCAAACCGAATTGCAAGCAATCTACCATTTGCGAGGAAGTCAACATAGTTATCAACTCCAGGTGTAAACACTTTTGCAGTAGCCCAAGTGACAGGACCTTTAATAGTTTCTTGACTTCCAACCTGAATATTAACCGGCCCGCCAGTCATTCGCGGCCAAACTCGCGTAGCGAGCTTCCGTCGTGTCATATTCACTATCGGCTTATTAAACTTATCCACACCGATGATGAGTAATCCTGTACGTTCCAATGTACTCGTAATATTCATTCCATTAAACTGATTAGTCTTGTCAAGATGCAAGAAGTTGTTATCAATAGGATTGCATTGCAACAAGTCAATTTCCTGTGGATTGAACGTCTGTGAGTTCCACTTACCCATAGCTTCATCCCAGGAACCTGATTGACCATCCCAGGAATTATCCGGGGATGTATCACCTACAACACCCGCATTGATAAATGCTGCATTAGTCAAGTTTCGAACCCCGATTGTATCATCTTTATAGTTCCATACAAGTGCAAGGGTAGGAAAATCTGCGCCGTTTGTAACAAAACAGAACCAAACCTCGTCTTGACGTTTATTAAGTGCCATATAACTACGGCGGAAGTTTGTCGAGTCAAGGTTTGAATTAAGAAACTTCCTCATCTTCCGATCTAAAATACTTTCTGCAACTCTACCATTATGAACGATAACATCATCACCTGTGGCGACAACATGACGTGTGGGTAATTGACTTTCTGTCGGGATAGCTATAACACACCGTTGGGCAAGTATGCCTGTTCTCGTAAATACATCAGAGCGTTTCCAAATAAATTGACCTCCGACGAAACGTAATGAATGGGTACTGTTATCCTTATACATAATAAACTGATCATCGAGTACTTCGGCATCACGCAACAAACCTGCATTGGTATCAGTTAATTCCGCTCTGCCTGCGTCTTTCGTGGCGTCAGTCTGGTCCCAGGAATTCGGAATAGTTCCGGGGTCAGCACCGTGACTCCACCAATACATATGAGGCTTATCTACACCACTCTCTGTAATGTTCAGCGCAATTAAAAAATTAAGAAACGGTTTAACTACCTTAGCTGTAACACCATCAGGCCAGTTTGGTAAATCAGTCAATCGTGTACTTGCATTTGGCGGGTTCCAAACTTGGGGAATATCTATACCATTGTTAATAACTGGAATACCGCCAAGTATCCCGCCATGCCAAAGGTTATCTTCATCGCCTGTATAATTATCATCATTCAATGCCCTATCTATAGTCGGGGCGGTTGTTGATATACTAAGTTGTTCAACTGGTACAATAATACTAGGCATTAGACAGGTGCCACCGCTATACTAGGCGCTGTTGGTGTAATTGTTAAATTAACTACTGGAACGTCACGATTTACTCCAGGATATACAGCTGGGACTGTTACTGAAATTTCCAATTCACTTGCAGCTGGAACAAAACTCGGACTTGCTTTAACCCTGGTAATGTTCGTATGAGTTGCACTTCCAAATGTAAACACCTTTGATAATCCTGCATAAAGCCAGAAAACACTATCTGCATCTTGTACCGGCATTGCAAAATATGGAGGAACCATCGGTGACTTAAACACTTCCTGATCGCCAAGAAACTTGATAGCTTTATTATCGTTGAAGCGAATATTCTTCCCTTCTGTCCAAGCATCAAGATCGACTGAGTAGTCGTCAAGGTCTTTGACAAGCCCTTTAGTTCCAACATTGTCCATAGGTATTCGAGTCATAGTTTCGTTTCCAATTATATAATGACACAATGTGTCACCATATAGTTCAATTACGGCGCTGTCTCAACTTTCTTCGCATTCTCAGGGTCGGTTGCTCCGCTAGCAAACCACTCAACCCCACGCAACCAGTACCACCGACGAACCTTCCACATTCCATCTTCCTTGAGTATTCGGTCAAGAAGGTTATCAGCCATAAACCTACACGACCGAGGCAATAATTTCATCCGCATTAACTGATATAATGCATCATGAGCAAGGCTCGCGCGCAGAGAATTTAACGTATCATAGGTCGGACCACTTGGGCCATCCCAAGCATATCCCTTGTAGATAAGTAAATCTCCACCAGGATTTAAGGTTATAATCCTTGTATCAATAGTATAACCTTTAATACCTGTACGAAGGAATGGTTCCGTACCAGCAAGTTGGTATTTGTAACCACGTTTGAATTTCATATCAGTATGTCCAAAACCAAGGTGAAGGAAACTTGGGAAATTTAATATTATCCAAGTGAATAAACCTTTTATTTTTATCACCTTTCTGCTTTGCACCTATTCTATCGAAACCAAATACAGGCGCTTGTGCAACAATACGATTAACTCTTTCCCCCCAAACATTCAAGTCAACCGCTTGACCAGTAGGATGCGCACCTTTACCGCCAATACTAAGGTCATAAATTTCGCAGCGAAAGCCCGAAGTAACAATGAATGGAAATGCAAGCATAAAACGAAGCGCTTGAAGTTTACGCATGAATTCTTTATCCATGTCAGCGCGGTCGCAACCACACTTACACATAAACTCGTCTTCTGTAAAGTTCGGATAGTCGTTCCAATTAAGCATCATTTCACAGCCTTCAAAATTTCCTTAATATCAGTACGTTGTTCCACTAAAGCATCATCAATGCTTTGCAGTCGAAACTCAATAATCCCGGTTTGCTTTTCAAGATCAGTAATCGCGGTTTTATTTGAACTTGTTCTGGACCAAAGTCGTGTATCCATAGCTTTCAAACTACCGATATTATCAATAGCGACATACCCTACGCCAATTAACATAGCGCATGTAACCATAATCGGCCAGAGGCGAAGATACTTCCAAGCCCCATTTTCATCCTTTGCTCGCGTGTTCATTAAATTATACTCCGATCAATTTGCCAACCTTCAGTGCTGATTCTAGCTCCATTAAGATTTCCACTGGACCTAGAACGAATTTGTTTAGCTGTGTTTGTTGTAATGTAGCCCGCCCAATGTGGGCGTTCTGAGGCTACTGAAGAATTAATATTTGCATTACTGACGCTTACAGCAACATCAGTTTGTAACGGAGAATAAATTCTACCAGTAACCGATCCAGCCGTTGAAGATACAAAGTTTATTTTTGCTCTTACGCTAATATCAGGCGGAACACTTAGTGTATGGTTTGCAGCAGACGTACTCATCGTAAACGAAACATCTTCAGCAACAGTATCCCAAAGAATTTCAATCCCTATTTGAATAAATGCAATGATGTTTGCTGAACTATCTGTCAGAACACTTCCGAGATACCTTACCGAGTCAATAGCATCGGTCGCTTTAAGATTAGCGCCTGTGATACTGGTATCAAATCCTGCATCAATAATCGTCCCTTTTCTTGTAAGGAAAACGTGATACCAAGTATCAACAGCAACCGAGGTTAAATCAGTAGCCAATCCACCATTATCATCACCTGTTACCCAAGTTGCATCAATCCGTTTGGTAAGTGTAGTTGCAAGCGTCATATCAGCATCGTCGTCAATATTACGACATTCGCCTACGGTAATATTAATGTCGTGATCTGAGTCAGTATCATTAGAAAGAGTCAATCCAGCAAAATGCATTTTACTCATACCGGCCGTAGCTGCAGTTCCATCAGCTAAAACCCAGTAAGCATCAAAAGCACTAACTGTATCAGCAAACACCATTAACATATCACCAGCAACAGCAGTTCGTGTGCCACCAAAAACTGTAATACCCGAACCACTTGTAATTTGAGGTGTTCCATCAAAGATCAACCTCCGCCATTGACCAGCACTTGATGCATCAGTAAAATCATCAATTTGAGTGTCACCAGTTATATGAAGTGTATTACCGTCATCACCACCAAAAATGTCAGTAGTGGTATCGGCAATAACAGCTGCACCTTTACTCTCATTAATAGCAAAAGAGTTAGTATTTAAAGCTGCATCAAGTTTTGTAACTATACCGAAACCGATTATTTTCCACTCAGAACCATCCCACATATATGCGGTGGCAGCATATTGAACCGTAAGTGTATCCGAAGCTACACCATTAATAGTTTCCTCACCGCTACCATCAACTGTAAGTGTATTTGTACTCGAGTCACTTTTCATCGCAGTGACTTTATAACCAGTGAATACTGTACTTCCAAGGGGCAAGGTAAATGTAAAATCACCGCTGGAAACATTACCACGAATAAGCGCGTTTTCATCTGTAAGGGTAATGGTATAAGCAGATACCTTTACAGCACCAGCTGCGGAAAACTGAAATGCCCGCGTCGCACCTTTAAAGGTAGCTTTCAATAGAGTTTTAATAAGTCGAATGTGATCATCGCCTAAACTTTGATCATCAGTTCCCAACGGATTAGATGCAACCAAATCGTCAATAAAATTACCTGTTTCAAGTGCCATTAGTCAGGCCCTCCCATAATATAACGCTTGTTCGTGTGTTTTCTGGCTTCCGTGTCATTAATCATAGTGCGGTTATGCAATTGTTCGAGAGCTGCAAAGATGACAAGAGCTTCCTTATCCTTGATAGCTGACGCAATAGCAACACCGGCCTTGCCTATCATAAGCCACGGGAAATGTTCCAGCCAAACGTTCTCAACATTTGAGGTGAGAAGTGTAGCTTTTTTATAATAAATCATCTTCAAGGTATAAATTGCGTCAGGTGTAGGAAATGCTCTGACATAACTAACATCGAGATGATATGCTTTTGGCGCACCTTCACCTGGATAAGTTCTCCGAAGAACCCCGAGATCAGTACCTTTGTCAAGTTCATTCCACACATCAGCATCTTCCGAAGCTGAACCATTAAAATACCAAAGTGGATCATCTTCCCACTCACGAAGGAAATCGCTCGGAAGCTTAATCCTTTCTTCATCAGCAACAGTATTAATACTCGAAATCTCGGATTGCAAAATCCATGGAAGTGTTTCCGCTTTTTCAAGGTCTGTTTGTGCATCCTGCAAAGCTTCAACAATCTCTGTATCAAGATCAGAACGAAAACTAAGCTGCCGCTGTACACGGGAAACTGCTGTATCTCTATCCATTACGCTGCCTCTTCTTCTTCAGTCCAATCAGTTGAAACAGAACTTTCCTCGGTCCATGTACCGGAAACACTAACTTCTTCCGTCCAGGTACCTGTTGTACCATCCTCATCCCGCCAAGGAGTTTCGGCTGGAGCCGGATTTGTAGTCCGCGCGCGAAACGGAATGGAAGGTGTAATCTCCAGGTTTTCAACTGGCGTCGTACGCTTAAACCCTACAACTTTTAGCGCCGCCGTAGGTGTAACATTTAACTGAGCCGCTGCAGGTGAATAAGCTATAATACTTGGAGCGACAGGAGTAATTATTAAACTAATTGTAGGCACTTCTAAAACGAAGTTTACTTCTTTAGCTGGTGCGGTTGGAGTAATTACGAGATCAATTCTTGAAGGAACCTTAACGAATATTTCCGTAACTACTGGAGCAACTGTTGAAATAACTAACTGTAAAACAGGAACAGTAAACCTAATTGCAAGCGTACCACTACTTCCAAAAGGTTGTTCAGCAAAGGTATTAGTTCCAAAAGTCACTTTAACAAATCCCTATGGTTTAGGGTGGTTAACTTTAACTCGAGCGATATATTGTTGATACGCCCCAATACCTTGCTCGCCAAGAATTTCAAATTGTTCTCCTGTAGTACCATAACCACCATCATCAACATTAGCAAGGCGTTTTTCCAACCATGTTTTATCTGGAACAGTAATAGTTTCAGATTTAACTTCAACATCACCTTTGAATGTTTTACGAGTTTTTTGCATTATACTTTCCTTAACCAGAGAGTCGGGTGAACACTACTTGCACTTGAAACATACGTTAAGGTGCCGAATGGGTCAGGCAAAGCCGCAAAGGAATGTGCTGTGTAAAAAGTATCACGCCTTGTGCCGCTTCCAACTGCATCGGAACCTAAAAACATTCGTTTAATATTATCACTTTGACTGTTCGCGATAACGGTCGGAGTATTATCAAAAACGACTGCTAAAATATACCATCCCGGCATTAAAGTAGCAGAGATAACCGCTTCAACTTCAGCTACACCTGCTGTTGATACGAGTCCTGCATCAACTACAAGAACAGCTGAACCTGGCGTTTCGGGGTCAAGTTGATAAATGCCAAGACGCGCTGAGGTTCCCGCGCTAGAAGTAATTTCGATGCCAATTCGTGTGAATGTAGTACGCTCAAAAATGGGGAAGGGCGCTCCGTATAGCCTATCCGCAGTAACAACTAACGTATTTGATTGAGCTAAAAGTGCATTGGAATAATATGCGTTTGTTTCGTACCCTGTTGTACCAAGTACACCTCGTACAACATCATGTTCGCCATTAGTATTAAAACCATATAATCGCCCAGCAACTCCAGCAGTTAATAAAGGTGTATCATTAATCCTTCCAGCACCAAAGATATTAACAACACCCAAACTTGCATGAACTCGAGCGATAGTGCCTATTCGCTGGATAAATCCTGTAGTTGGTCGATCAAATACAAGTGTGCCTGCAGTAGTACCAATCCAAACTCCATCACCTACAGCTGTCCCGCCCGGATTGGTATTAATAATACCTGCAGCAACGCCAGAAGTAATAACATCTCCGTTTGTATTATTACCTAACGTCGTAGCTAAAACACCAAAAGCTGGAAGTTTTGCAAGATCATCCCCATCAGCTTCATCAATAGTAATACGTCCTTGTCCTATATTATAACCTGTAATATATACAGGAGCTCCAGCAGTAATACTGCCGCCGGAAGTATTTCTAACCGGTACAAGTTCAGCAGTTGCTCCCGCACTTGCAGTGTTAGGATTGGATATAACAGACCAAGCTAGAAGATCGAGACAATAATGAAGCGTCATAGTACTTTGAGGTTTTATCGTACCGCTGGCTCCTCCAAGTAATACATCTGAACCCGAAAGGATACTATCATCTTGTAATGTTAGAGTAAAAGAACTGTGAGCATTATGTATTAATAAAATTTGCCCATCTTCACCAGTTGCTATAGTGGGAGTACTTGTTAGTACATAATCAGCGTCAGGTGTAATTCCTAAATGAGAACCGCTGCTAGATAAAGTATCCGTGACAGCTGTAATTGATTGTTCAACTTCTGGAGCAAGTTTCAAGGACTTGCCCGCCACTTGCGATGCAGGTCGAGTACAGAATACGTCTTTAGTTCCCGCGCTGAAGTTAACCGCTGCGTCACCATTAGATGAAGAAAGAACTGTTGTGCGCGCTAAAGTATCAGGGGCTGCATCGATAACTGTACCGAGCCCAACTTCCCATTCAGCTGCGTCACGATTAACAATCGCGTAATGAGTTGTATTAGTATCCCCTATCCCAGCGACAAACGTTTGGAAACTATCTACAGCTCCATCAAGATCAAACGTACCAGTACCGGTAGTAGTACTTGTTTCTTTAACTCGATCATCTAGTGCAAACGACATAACACTTCTCCAAAAGCTGCCGGGACATTACACCCCGGCAGCTCTATTTGGTCAATTACCTTAAGCCCGGTTGAGCTCAAAGATACCGTTCGCGGACGGAGTAACAGTAAGTGTATTACCATCACTGACATTGAAGCTGGTGGTGGACAATTTACTGAACATCATCAACTTATTTGAGGTATTCTTACCACTGTCTTGTGTCCGAGCAACCAACACGGCGCCGAGTACCTGGGTAGCCGCAGACGTAGAACCTAAGTCCCCACCTGCCGCAGTCCAGACAACTGCTGTCGCGTCAAAACGCATTTCGCCTGTTGAGGCACCAGTCAGCCAGGTATCAGTAAGTGGAATACCTGAAGTCGTGTAACCCCTGGCATCACCCAATTCAAGAGTGAGTGAACCGAGGGAAGAAAGCGTAGTTGTAGAAAAGTTACTCGTAGACATAACCAAGTGCATATCAACAACAGTAGTCGATAGCGCAATAGTTCCATCCATAACATGACGGTGGAAAGAGTCGTATGTAACCCAAGCTGCTACAGCCATAGCTACGTCTCCTTTACATTTTCGAGTTGAAGTTTCGCACCTGTACGCATCATGGCAGCAAGTAATCCATCTCCGTGGATATCTATTTTAAGCTTGTCGCCATTTGTTACAAGAAACGAGAAAAACTGTTCAACTTGATGTGCTTGCCAAGATGAACACCGAAACTGCATTACGTTATCAGTACCAGCACTGGTTTTGAGTCTCGCGTACATATCGGTTGAACCCTCACCGTCGTTCCACTTTTGCTCATAAGAGTGGTGACGACCATCGGGCGCATAGCAACTATCAAAGCCAAACAGGTGCATAAGACGGAAACCGAGCATATGAGTTAGAGATATCGCTCTTAACCCTACGGTTGACCCGCCAGGAACACACTTGAAGTTGTCACCGAAATGAGCATACAAAATTGCAAATTCAATCTCCTGAAAAGTCATGATGTGAAACATAATAACATCACGGCCTTCGCAAGCATCGAAAACTTTAGGGTGACATTGTGGAGAAAGGAAATACTTACAGTCAGGAATTTCTTCTTTCACAAAGGCTACATTCTCCACTTTGGCATCGAGTATCATGAGCATATCTGGACGAATATGTTGTTTCTCCAGATACAAACCTGCACCATTTACAGCTAGAATTGCTTTTCGTTTTAGTGCCAAGTCCCAAAGCTCCTCGATTGTATCTTCAGTTGACCAACCACCACCTACAATAGCAATTTCATTATCCGGGCGGAGGTCCCACTGTTTCATTTGAGGCAAAGGTCGTTTAATATTCTGCCTCACATTAGAAAGGATTTCTTCCTGACTAGTGTTCATTTGCATTCTGTGCTTATCGAAGCGGTTAGTTTTCTTCGGTAAGCTTTTTCTTACTTTATCCTTCGACATAATAAACTCCTCGGCCTAAGAGATCGCGGCCGTCCAACAGTGTTCCAAGTTCCTGAAACCGATCTCGCCACCAGACGAAACCTTCAACCGTGAGGTGAAGTGGGTCGCCTGTATGTTTCGGTCCCTGATCATCAGCGATGAAAGATGGAATAAACAAAACTCTCTCGCAAACGTCAAGCATATTCCGAGCCGCGAGCATAGTAAACTCCGGAGGGAAATGTTCCATAACGTCGCAACAGTAGCCATAATTCCATTTCTTTCCACCCCTGGGTAAGGGAATAGGGTTCCAAAGAGACTGTTGAATATGTGGATCAGGACAACCTTCGACCTTAATAAGGTCTAGATAGGTAATACGGAGGGCATACATCTGTGCAAGTTTTTGCCCTCCGGCACCTTTACCACAACCAAAGTCAATAAGAGTCTCACCGGGTTTAGGACTAGCAACCATACCGAATATGGAAGCTGACCTTTCACCTGGAGATGTTTCGCGATACTCAGGAACAGACCAGATCGTTTCGTAACGCTCTCGTTCTTTTTCAGTTAATGGTTTAATCATTTAGTTACTCCTCTCTTTCATCGTCTTTCGACATTTCAGAAAACGCGTTTTTCTTGGCAGACGCGATAACCACCTTAGATATTTTAATTCCGATGGAAGGAGGAATATCTCTTTCCTCCTCTCTATCACAACAAATTGTCATGGCCCCATATGGATTTTTATCAGTTAGTTCAAAGACTGTACCTTCAACAGTAGCGACAACCTTCTCACCAATTTTCAGTTTCTTGAGATCTTTTTCAGAAACATCAACATTTGTTCTACGTTCATTGTCATGGCCCATGACTTAATTCCTTATGTATTAAACGGCGCTGTAGGTGTAACTACAAGTTGCGCTGCACCTGGAGAAATTCCTAAATCCATACTCGGAGCCGGTGAGGTAATCACAAGCTGTTCTGCAGGAATTACATGCGGGAAATCTTCCAGTATCGTCGGCGCAACAGACGTGATCGTCAGTTGTTCAGCATCTGGCGAAATCCCTAAACCCATATTTGGGGCTGTAGGTGTAATCTTGAGCTGAATTGTTCCTACATTCCTGTGTTCGCCCATATGAGGCTTAACAGTTGTAATCACAAGTTGCTCGGCTGGGATAACAGGTTTGCTTTCAATAATCGGCTTGACGGAAGTAATCGTAAGCTGTTCGACCGGAGGCACAAATGCCCAAGCGCGTCGCGCTGTTGCGGGAACAATACTATCTGGATTAACAGTATCCATTTCCCTCACGAGGATTTGAATATCCATATCATCTGTAGCTGACACAGAGTTATTATCAAAGATACGAATTACCCAACCTTCCCGTAAAATATAATTAGACGGTAAAGGAACTGTAAGATAATCGGTGTCATAAAAAGCTGTAAGCCTTGACAATCCGGGAGCAAACATATACTTACGAACAGTATTAACTCCTTGTTCCTTACCCGCTCGGAACGAACCAATAACGTCACCGAGGTGGTCTAGAATTTGAATTTCGAGTTGTCGATCACTACCAGTATTCTCTGAGGTGTATTCAACATAAATGGACTCCACGAGCCACTGAATATTGTTAGGAACTGGAAACGACACATCAAAATCGTTACTCGCTTCGCTTGTAACAAGTCGAGGAATACCGATCAGTGCTCGCGAAAAAACGTCTAAACTTGGTGCGGCTTTTAATCTCGCCATGATAAGCTCCTTAAGTATGGGAGGGCTTTTTACGCCCTCCCTAACTTAGTTAAGAGTTCGCGCCGACAAGACCTTCCCAGGTCGTGCCGTCACAAAATACGAAGGCCGTTTCGTTTTGCCCCGGAGTGCAAACTGTCGCGGACGCATCGTCTTGGATAGTGATAACTTCGCTACCTCCAGCCTGATTAACAATGATGAACATGAGTCCATCACTATCAGCTTCAGCTGGAAGTACCAAATTCCTTGCGCCGTTCGGGTCGATGAACTGCAAGGTTGGTGAGTCAACAGTCAACGTTTTGTTGGCTGCCAGAGTTTCAGTGACATTCGACAAACGCATCTCGCTAAAGAATGTGTTCTTTATAGTGCCACCGTTAATGTTTACAGCACTCATAAGAGTGTCTCCTTCACATCAAGTGGTTTTAGGTGCCGAAGCCACCAATATAGCCGCAGGTGAGTCCGCCGTACCGAAGCTCGATACCGGCATCTGTCATCCACTGACCGCGAATTGCATCCTCGCCTTTGGCCTGGATATTATCCTGGAACTTCGTGTCCCGACCTTTCAACGGACGCCAACGCAGAGCACTCATATCCATGATAAACATGGAGTTTTGATACAACGCGTGACGGTTCATCAGAGGATGAGTCTTCAAGAGCAACTTGCCCTGGGGCAAAATATACTCCATGAACTCGACACCGAATTGCTTTTCCTTCTGCCCAACATTCAAGTTGATGGCGGTGTGGCCTGAAGCCTTTGCAATCAGCTTATTGAAGTGATTGAGGGCACTGTTACCACAGAAGGCAAGTCGGGTATTACCGGCTGGCGTATCGAAATCAAACACCGGCGATACTGCGTCGAGAAAAGTTTCAAGTGTCCAACCGTTTGTGAGAATGGTAGTGGTATCGCCTGGAATGAACTTACGAATACCGTTCATTGTGCGCTTTGGTTTACCATTGTCACCTGTTACTTCTGACCTTTGTCCGAACAACAGAGCCAGTTCGATATCACGAGCGTGGTCAAAAGCTTTACGCTTTTTATCGTTCGCCAGGGGGTCACCTGTACGGGTGCGTGTCGCGGCCGCAGAACCAGTAAGTTCATACACGTTCTTGAAGATCTGCGTGTAGTTGAAATACTTGATCGGGTTGCGAGACGCTGCATCAGGTTCAGCTGTACCTTCAGCAAACGCATTACCAATCTTCAGCAAGAATACATCGTTGGCGATAGTATCAGCTGACGTTCCAGCTGCGCCGCGTTGTGCTGTGAATTTGGTAGCACTGACAACAGTTAAGACCTGAATGATTTCATGGTCATATGTTTCAGCATCAACAAGAGGTTCAACGAGCAACTGATCACCAGGAACGAGGTGAGTCGCTAATCCCCAAACATTCCCCGGTGCCGAAGCACTCGGGTCGCTTGAGTCAATAGTAACAAGTTGATCGTCGGAGTCAAGAGCACCTGCGACCTGCAAACGAAGCAGATCATTCGGCTCATCCCACCAAGAGAATTCAGGATCATCTGTAGTCTCTTTTTGGGTACGAGCAGACAGTGCAAAAATCGGAGCGCTTCCATTCGGGTTGCGCCACAAGATGAGTTCCCGGAAATTCTTAGGGCGTTCGTCAGTGCCCCAATCTCCAGTACCACGTAATCCGGCTACAGCAGCCATATCGTGTTTTCCTTTTTACTGTACGTCCAGCTCTTCTTCCTGTAAATCAAAGGTTTCATTAAGAGCTGTAAATGGGTTTTTATCCGTCCCGACGCCGCTGCTAGGAGAACCGGTCCCTGCCGGTGTAAAGGGTTGCGCAGGTGCAGTAGGAGTTTCTTCGCTGGCTGGTGCTATCGCGACCGCTTCATCAACCGGAAGTTTAAGTGCGATATGTGCTGCTGCACCCACATCTCGAATAAAATCTGTTTTTGAGACTGTTGGGTTTTGTTGCCGATATGCAACTCCCAATCTGTGGACAACTTCAGCACTTTCCGGTGTATTAAGTTTCGGCCACGCTGCGTAGAAATCCGTTTCTGCTTTACCCGTAGACTCACGGGTAGTTAGTGCAACTTCTAACAACTGGGGCAATGCTTTCGTCATATGCCCTATTGCTCCTGTAAGTGCGTCCATATAGACACGGGCGCTATTCCGAGAGAAAGCTTTCGCTATCTCAGGAGAAACGTCCAACTCTTCCGCCTCTTCGGTTGAAAGGGCATAACGACCTTCGGCAAGTTCGGTTTCAACCTCACCGCGCCAGGTATTATACGCTTCCGTTTGTTCCTCTGCACTAAGTGCGGGAACTGGGGCAACAACAGGTTCGGGTTCCGTAGGCGTAATTGGTTTAACCTGTTCGGGAGCAGCTTCAGCAGCAGGTTTCAGTTCATCTTCCTTCTTTGGTTCCACGACAGGAGCAGTCTCGCCCGCGGGCACTGCAGCTACTACGGGTTCCTTTTCAGGAGGTTTCACTTCATCTGGCTTCTTCTTCCCTTCAGCATCTTTGTCACCTTCAACAGGCTTTTCAACCTCGGCAACATCGTCGATACCGTCTTCTTCATCTTCGTCGGCTTTTAAGAAGTCAGCAATTTGCTCTTTGCCGAACTCGGGAAGTTCCGTGGAAAGTGAGTTATCTTCTTCAACAACTTTAGTAGGTTCAACTACTTCAGCTGTCTTGACTTCTTCAGAAGGTTGCTTCGTCGTCTCCGTCTCCGGAGTCTGGTTGGTTGTCTTCTGTGGTTCCGCCATCTTCTTCATCCTCTGTTTCATTCTTTATGGCCTCGATAACATCTTTGGCCTGGGTTATAATAAAATCGGGCAAGGCTTTAATAAAACGCAAACTTCGCCTTTCGCCCTTAATGTTTTCGAGAACACAAACCTGATCCATTGACTTAAGTGGTGCATCAAGTTGATTTGTCTTCTCTTCAATTCGAGCATCCATATTGGCAACTAACATTTTCCAACCTTCATGCTCTATAAGAGACTGCATTAAATCACGTTGATCAGCAGCCTCGGTAAATTGTCCTTCACGTTCGCTCATAAGTTTACCTTTCAATTATATGGTGACACATTATGTCATTATATGTTTCAACCCGCAGAACCTACGTTACTAATTCCACCAGTTGGAACCTTCGTTTGATCTGGCCCCGAACTTCCACCAGCATTTTCGCCCCCAAGTGGAACAATGTTCCCAGCATTCTTCGCGCGATAAATCTCCTCCGGGTTTAGTTGCTGTATCTTAAACTGGTTAATATTCTTCAAACCAGCTAGTTGTGCAACCCATCCGAATATCCTACCTAAATCATACTGCGCTGTAATCTCAGGGAAACGAACCATACCCGTTAGTAATTCCCTCCAGAGGTTAGCCTGAGCAAAGCGATCAACAGGCAATGTTCCATCAACAGGAACAAAATCATAGAAACCAGTAATAATCTCCGGAGTCACATCAAGAAATGATGGTCCAGCTTCAAGTGCAAGATCACCAACGAGTTTAAACTTCTTATCATCCTCGTAGAACTGTTGAGTATTCTGCAACATCATTTGACTCAGCGGCGACCAACCCATTGCGGAGAAATATTCAGCCCCAGTCTTCAACCGATTAATGCCAAAAGTCGCACTGGTACGAATTTCGGTAGCAGACTTCCTTCCACCACTTGCAAGCGCACCCATGATCTGTTCATTAACCCCGACAGCTTCCTGACCTATACCCTTAACAATATTCATATCCCGCAGATGGTTCTGAGTAACATCGGTAACTTGTAACTGTGTAAGAGCTGCCTTTACATCTGTACCATAAGCCTCCGGCTTTAAGCGTATCGCTCCGCCAGGAAGTGGGTCAAGTACATCTTTCATAACAACCCTCGAGGGGTCAACAACCCATTGGTTGTTAAGAGTCTTGCGTACATTGTACATATGAGTATTAAACAACCAATCAAGTGTAGTCTGTACCGAGTCGAGAACTTCTGGAATGCTACGATTAACCAGCGAGTAACCTTCCGTTTCATATTCCATAACTTGAAATGGGAACTTGTCATGCAAGGCACCAAGAGGTTGCGCGCCGAGGACAACTTTGTAATTGCTAGTAACAGTAAACATCCATTTCTCAGGATAAGAACCGCTACCTAAACCCCAATCTTTAGGCACGAGTTCAATCGCGACTTCATAAACCTTGGTAATATCCTTTGACTTCTTATCAAACAGGTTAGAACCAATAGGTGTACCGGGAAGTTCTAACTGATCAGAACCTCCGATGCGTTCGTTCGCGCCTTGATCGCCGGTGACAAGTTTATCAGTATTCGTATAATACCCCTGTTCTTCCCTCTTAAGGATAAGGTTCCAACCAAGTTCAGCATACCTTCCACAAAATTCCCCTTCCTGGAAACGATGTATCGGAACCCTTGGGTCAGGAAAGAAATCATAAGGCCGAACATTAAACAGTTTATTCCCCGCATAACTCTGCACCCGGCGGGTTTGTTTAATCTTCTTCATCTTGCCGGTAGAGATAATTCCAAGTATTTTTTGTTCCCGCTCGACAATCTCACTCACCGAACTTTCCTGCACGTCCCAGTAATTTCCAACAATACCAACCCCATATTTCCCTACATCGAGAAGCCAGATATACAGCGGAACAAGCATCCCGCCAACCTGAAGTTGATAATCCATTAGAGCTTCCATAGCCTGTGTAGATTGTACACTTTCTCCATGCCGACCAGTAAATTGGAAAACCGGGGCGCGAGACATAAATACTGTAGTCCAGTAAGTATGACTCGCCATGAGGATACCATAGGAATACGGAACGACTATGGTAGTAAATTGTGGCATACCGCCTTCACGTTTCGCCCGTTTCGCCGCGTCGATTTCCCGCTCAGGCAAATATGCAATGGCAGCTTCTTCAGACTTCCGCCATTTATCATGACGCCCCTGAAATTTTTCCTTAGAAAACTTAATACGATCACTGACCGCAGTAAGGATTTTCCTATGCAGTTGGCCGCCGAATTTTATATCTAGCGTCATTGAAGGCATTATGGAGCCCCTCTGGCATATACTAAATCAGGGATACTATCTTCGTTCATGACACTATCCCAACTATCTTCATCATCATCTTCAGCAACCATCGAGCCGGATAGTTCAGCTACACATATAGCAACGACTTCAAGTAAATCGTCATTTGACACGTCAGGGTAATCGGTAAACTGAGCAATAAATTCAGTGTGCTTGTGGGAAATAAACAGCTGCCCGCCGGAAGCTGGGCCGTTTAGTCCGTCCACAATCTTGTCAAACTTTTTCCGCTTGTCGTCAGTTTCCTTAATAACCCAAAACTTTTTCTGGAACCGCATCGCTTGTTTCAGTAACCATGCAAGTGTCCGTTGATAAGCTACAGACTCAACCACAACCTTGCGGGGGTTATATTTATAGGCAAGCCGCATGAATTCTGCAATAGTCCAACTTGGGTCGTGGCCTCTATTAAGTGTGTATTCAAGCAGGTAGAAATTTCCTGAGTGTTTACCAACCACAGCGAAAGCCTCGAAATCCTTCCCGCGCATACCCTTGGCAATTTGAATATCACTTGGAGGTGGAACCGGGTCAATAGCCATACACTTAACCATGTGGTCAGGAAGCAAAGCATTAAGTCCTTCTTCATCATCATAATACTTTAACCACTTGAATAAGAAAGTAGCGGTTTCAGGGCTAGTCAACTTACATTCTTTCTCCCTCATAAAGGTAGAGAGTTTATTCCTTGCAATAGCCTGTTGCTTTTCTTTCCGAATAACCTCACTCGGCCAACGTATAGGCCAAATGGACTCTTGCAAATGAAGTGGAAGGTCTTCAGTTTCCTTCGTCCAGCACCCAAAGCGTTTACTTTTCCAAGCATCATCCTTTAACGCCTTCATGGAAACATCTTCACGATTTTGCGGAGTTTGTAACATAACGAGTTTCGCGTCAGGAGTTTCACTCGCAGGAGATAGTGACTCGATAACAGCGCCGTATATAAGGTTTGAGAGTTTTTCTCTCATATCAGCTGTAGCGGAATTTTCCTCATCCAGTGCATCATCTATGACTATAAGATCAGGGCGAAAATCATCTTGGTTGATGCCACGAACGGAGCCTGTAATTCCCATACCCATAATCCACACAGGGTCAGCGTCACTACCGCGTTGGATTTCAGCTTCGGTATCTTGCCACTTGGCGCCTTTTGAAAGGTTGAAAACACTGGCGAATTTCCTATTAAATTGAACTTGCTTCTTCAACCATTTGATACTACGGACAGCATGGCCTTCACTTTTACCGATGTAGAGAATAGTGTGCGCGAGGCCATAAGCTATGCGCTTTGCAGTATACATACGAAGTATAGAGGTCTTGGCGCCGCCACGGAAAACAAGTATATTAACTAACCGATCTTTTCCTTCCAATAGTCCCCACACTTCCGAGTGAAATTCAGGAGAGTCTTGGCGAACTGTTTTGGGAAAGAACTCATGAGAGAAGAACTCATTATCAACCGCGCCGAGATTGATAAGTTCTTCAATAGGAATTACTTCTTGAGATTGAGTTATAAGTGCGTTCATATTTCACCTACCATTCCAGATGTGTAGGTGAAATTCCCCTGGCCGGATATTGTCAAATGATAAGTCTTTGACGAAGTTATACCGTTCAGGAAATGCTCCGTCAGGGTTATACCATTTAACGACCTCGATAATAGCATAATCCCATAGGCCGACCTCGAATACTTTGCGAAGCACAGGTTCATAGAGTCTACGAGTCTGCCACCAAGCATTTGGCGTGTGCTGTAACTTAATTTCGACAATGGTGATAAGTCCCTTATCAAAATCGAAGTGGAGTCCATCAGGCTGGCAATAATAGAATTTCTCCCGACGGACGCTACGGAAGCGAAACCATGGGCTGGCGACGTAGTTATCGGGTCGCGCCTCGAGGATGTGAGCCTGTGCTTTGATTTCGTACCGTATACCATCTGCACGTTTTCCTACTACTCTGGAACTCTTTATAAACAGTGGAGGGTCAAGGCTGAATACAGCAACTTCAACTTCCCCTGTGGGACGAAACCGTTTAGGGGGTTTACAATAGTTTATCACTTGGGTCAGAATTAGGCCCCCCTTCTTCTGGAACATTCTCAATAATCACGGCACGATTAGAATTCACCTGGAGGATTTTCCCTCTTGCATTAGCCAGCTGTTCAGGCGTAGCGCCCACCATGATATTCACATCGCCGCCCCCGGCTCCACCATTTCCACCTCTTGGTTGCCCAAAGCCGAGTGCTTTCATCGCCATTTCACAAGTATCTTTCACGGCCTCGAGTGGGATTTTTACCCGCTCGGAAGAAAACCTTTCCGAAAGTATATCAAGCGACAGCTTTGCTAAATCCTCAGTCTTTTCCACAATCCCGGTACTTGAAATCGCCTCATGGTGCTCCGCGAGTCTCCGATGCCTATAGTCAATAAACGCATCGGAGTTTTTAATAATACTCAGCGAGCTCGCATTAATCCCTAGCGCCTCCGCACAGCGGTTTGCATCGACACCGGGATTTAAAATCTCCCAATCCACAATCGCTTCACTTCTAGGAGTGATATTCTTTCGTTGAACACTCGCGGCCATAATTAATTCCTGCAGAAAAAGATCAAAGCTCGACCATTCTTCGCATTATACTCTCATGCGAGAGGTTTGTCAAGGGGAAAGATGGTAAAACCGGCACATTATATAATTGGGTAAAAATGGGGTAATATTTTCCGAGTGGTCTTTAATACAGGCCGAAGGCACCCCCTAGGGGGGGAACGGGGGAGTTGATATTGTTGGAGTGATTATAATGTGCAACAACTCGCGGGGTGTGATTGTTGTTGACACTCATACATGATTGCGGTATGATGTTGATACTGATTCTTTTACATTGTAAATAGAGGTTTGAAATGACACAATCAGAACACGAAGGGTTAGTTATCTTTATTATTTGTATGGCTTTACTCACTTTTGGAATGGCTACAATCTTCGTAGGTTTCTTAATCTTATAAGATCGACCCCCTTCGGGGGGTTTTTCTTTTACCCGATTGCAGGTTCTCCCATGATCAAAACCATTTACCCATATCAATTTAATTTGATATACTTGAAATGAATGGTTGACATTCGTTATTATATGTTGTACGATACACAATCACCGGAATGATCTGGTGAGTTTTTTTACATTGTAAATCATTCTGAAAGGAGCCAATCATGGCTGACGAAAATACTCCTGCAACAACGACTACAAAGGCACCGCGCAAGAAATTCTGTACAAAGGTCTATCTTGACGAGGACGGTAAAGAAAGCCGTCACGCCAGCCCGAACGTTGCTACACTTGAATTCAGGTTCACAAACGACAATGTTGTTTCTATTAACCTGAAAGCAATTGGTAAAGGTTGCGCAAAGGCAGCCGCATGGCATGGCGTAGCGCAAAAGATCGGTGACTCGTACAACAAGGCTGAAACGCCTGACGATGCGCAAGAAGCTGCCGAAATAATGCTTGAACGTCTTATGTCTGACGAATGGGTCAAAGCTGGCGAAGGCGCTGGACCTAAGACTGGTGTACTTGTACAGGCTGTTGTCAATGCTCTTACAAAGTCTGGCGAAGAAGTCAACTCCGAACGCGAAGCCGGTATCAAAGCCAAGGTTTCCACAAAGGAAGGCCGCGAAGGTGCAATGGCAAATGCAGCTATCAATGCCGAATACAAAGCACTTCAGGCAGAAGCCGCTGCAACCCGCGCTGCAAAGGCTGCAAAGGCCGCAGTCGAAAGCGACGCAACCCTCGAAGGGTTCTAAACTATCACCTACCTTTATATC
>SDBT01004931.1_pt1 | contig 22533 bp, 19 predicted proteins | sample 2277101 | NCBI WGS metagenome assembly SDBT01 (sample SAMN10404973, study PRJNA504765) | marine sediment metagenome | isolation source: marine sediment core GS10_PC15, 103 cmbsf | place: Arctic Ocean: Southern Knipovich Ridge | collected 2010 | reverse complement strand
TGGCAGCTCTACCCGGTTTCCAGCTTGAAAACCTGAGTCCATTTTCGGGCGATTGGAAGATCACGTTTACGCTATTATTGATCTCGTTCATAGGGTTGGAAATTGCCTCAAGTTCTCAAGGTGAGCTTCGAAATCATTCCCGGAACGGACCCAGATTATTTATCATCACAACGCTGGCGGCAGGTTTTCTGATTGCTTTGACAGGAACGATCAGCCTGGGAGCGACAGGAACTGGAGGCTTTGCTGGAGGAGTTAATCCTCTGGCTGGTTTAGGACAGATCTGGGGAGGTAAATGGTTCTCAGCTGCTATAGCGGGATTGAGCCTGGCAGCCATCCCAATTGCTCTGAACCGGATCTTCTCGACTCTTACAAGGCTAGTATACGCCATGGCCAGGGATGGTTTCTGGCCGGAAATAATATTAAGAACCAACCAACGGACCAAAACTCCCCTTTATATCCTTTTAGTTTTGACCGGCCTTACTATTTTGACTCTTTTTGTCCCAATCACCTTTTTGGCCCGATTGGGTGGATACCTTTTTCTGGTGGTTTTGATGATTGTTAATCTCACTCTCATCAGGCGCGAACAAATCAGTTCTTCTTTCCAGCTGCCAATTCACCCCTGGATACCAGCCCTTGTTCTGGTGGTCGACCTGCTGGTCAGCTTCGCCTGGGCGGAAATCCTTCCAGCAGCAGGATTGTTATTATTGGCGGGATTGATTATTTTCACCCTCTATGGGAGGCATCACTGTATTAAAGCTAAAGAAGGCATCACCGTTTTTAAGTCAGACGTTGAAGAAGAAAAAACCAAGCAGCACACCAGAATCCTGGTGCCGATTGCTAATCCTGAAACAGCGGAGTCTCTTTTGCATCTGGCAGGCACACTGGTGCGCCCAGAGGGCGGTAAGGTAATTGCCCTGCGTGTGATCACTGTCCCCAATCAACTCCCGCTCTCTGATGGGTCAATCAAAGCTGAAGCAGACCGAATGCTGCTGGACCGGGCCATAGATCAGGCAACCAAAGAAGAATTCCGGGTGCAAATAATGACCCGGGTATCACGCAGTATCGCGGAAGGAATTCTGGATACAGCCCGGGAAGAAGATGTGGATCAAATCCTGGTAGGTTGGTCAGGCGGAAAAACCCGCTCGCTTTCCAAATCAATGGGACCAGTGCTGGACCCGATTGTTAAGGATGCCCCCTGTGATGTACTGATTGTTAATGGATTCAACTGGAAAGCAATAAAATCTATCCTTGTGCCCACTGCCGGAGGTCCAAATTCACCTATAGGTGCCCGACTAGCGAGCACGTTTTCAAAAAGTACCGGTGCAAAAGTTACTGGCTTATATGTTCAGATTGGCAGGGCTTCAACAAGCCGGATGACTGAAAACCGACGAATTCTGGCAGACACATTCAGCGAACTGGACTATAAAAATCAACCCGAGCTTAAAGTTATCATTGCCAACTCAGCCAGCGCCGGGATCCTGAAAGAAGCTGAAAATCATGACCTGGTGATCATTGGTGCTTCAGAACAAGGTTTTATCGACCAATTTGCCTTTGGCAGCATTCCTCAACGCATAGCATCGCAAGCGCCAAAGTCCTCTGTGATGGTAAAAGGCTTCAGTGGAGCACCTGAGTTCTGGTTCCGAAAAGCTCTTCGGGCTGTATTCAACCTCTTCCCAACTTTGACAACTGAAGAACAGCTTGAAGTGAGGGAAGAATTAATCGATAATGCTGAGCCGGGCAGAGATTATTTTGTCCTGATCGGGCTTTCTTCCATTATTGCTACCCTGGGATTATTGTTAAATAGCCCTGCTGTTGTGATCGGAGCTATGCTTGTTGCACCCTTGATGTCCCCAATTCTGGGTTTTTCTCTGGGTATCGTCCTTGGCGAAGTCCGCCTGATCAGGACAAGTTTGGAATCGGTCTTTAAGGGTGTGATGGCAACCATGATTGTTTCAATCCTGGTTGGCCTGCTCTCTCCCCTCAAAGAAATGACCCCTGAGATCATGGCCAGGACCCAACCCACCTTGCTGGATTTATTCATCGCCCTGGCATCCGGTATGGCTGGAGCATATGCACTGAGCAGGAAAGATGTCAGTGCCGCATTGCCGGGTGTGGCTATTGCCGCAGCCCTGGCGCCACCTTTGAGTGTGGTTGGATTGGGGATTGCTCATGGAAACCTGCAAGCTGCTGGGGGGGCTTTGTTATTATTCATTACCAACCTGATCACTATCAGTCTCGCCGGCGTGATTATTTTTACATTATTGGGCATCCATCCCTTGAATTTACAGCCTGAAATTAAGAGACGGGTTCGCAGGGGAATCATCGGGGTGACTTTCCTGGTGGTATTGATAACCATCCCTCTTGCAGTTCTTATGAATGGATTTATCCGGCAGAACAGGGAAAATCAAGCCATTGAAAGTTTATTACAGGAATCCCCCATACTGGAAAACGCAATTATCCTGGATATTGATCTAACTCAAAACCGGGACCAGTTGATAATCAGTGCGACAGTAAAAACCGCTGAACCTATAACCCAGGCCCAAGTCACTGAACTTGCCCGGGTACTTGGATCTGAATTGGATCGTCCTCTTGTCCTGGATATCATCTCCCTTCCAGTGATCAGTTCAGATTAGGGGTTAAGCGTAAGATCGTTACCAGCCGCCGAATCTTAACCTTGGGGGAAGATTATTGATAAAACTTTAAGATTATTTTCTTTTTCCCTGTGATACCCTAATAAGGTCATTCCCCGAAAGGGATTTAGCAGTTTATGGCAAATAAACGGAGAATTTTATGAAAAAGAGTACCTGGGCAATTATTGGAATTCTGGGGGGATTGGCCATTATTGTCAGCTCATTCACTGCCGGGGCAATTGTGGGTAATTTATTGCTTCCCCAAATCGGTCCGGCCTGGCTCAATCAATCCTCTGAGGCTCCCCATCCAGAATATACCGGCAGAGATTCAGATGGCGAATCAGGCATTCCCGGATCGACAGATGAAATGTTCATCCCCTTCTGGGAAACCTGGGATATTGTCCATGATCAATATATTGATCAGCCAGTTGACGACCTGGCATTAATGAGAGGCGCAATATCCGGCATGCTGGATTCCCTTGGTGATCAACATACATCCTATATGGATCCAGATCAATATCTGCAGTCCAATATGCCTCTGGATGGAGAATATGAGGGAATTGGAGCCTGGGTGGATACCACCAGTGAATATCTAACGATCATCAGCCCGATGCCCAACTCTCCTGCCAAAAAAGCAGGATTATTGCCGGGCGACGAGGTGATCATGATCGATGGTGTAGATATGACTGGAATTGATGGTTCCCTGGTTATTCGAAAAGTACTTGGCCCTGCCGGTTCAACTGTGGTGCTGACAATTCAGAGGGAAGGTGAGCCAAAGCCCTTTGACGTAACCATTGTCCGCGAAAAAATTACTATCCCCAGTGTGGATAGCGAAATGCTGGATGATCAAATTGGTTATGTGCAGATCATAACTTTTGGTCAGGATACCAGAGATGAACTCCGTAATCAGCTGGAAGAAATCCTGGCCCAGGATCCAGTTGGGCTCGTGGTTGATTTACGCAACAATGGCGGCGGATATCTGCAAACAGCTGTCGAAGTAGGGTCAGAATTTATTGGCGAAGGCATAATCCTCTATGAAGATTACGGGGCTGAGGGGGGAATGAAGGAATTCCCAGCTCTCAGCGGCGGATTAGCAACTGAGATCCCCATGGTGCTTCTAGTCAATGAGGGCTCCGCGTCTGCCTCAGAAATCGTTGCCGGTGCAATCCAGGATTATCAGCGGGGACCCCTGATTGGCGCAACAACATTCGGAAAAGGATCCGTACAAAACTGGATCCCGCTGAGTAATGAAGGAGGAGCAGTCCGGGTGACAATTGCCCGTTGGCTGACTCCCGAAAAAAGACAAATCCACGAAGTCGGATTGGAGCCAGATTATATAGTGGAATTCACAGAAGACGATTACCTGAATGATCTGGATCCCCAACTTGATAAAGCTTTGGAAATCTTATTGGATCTGATAGATAGTTGAAAGGTGGACCTTAAATATGTTTTACTATAATCCTCAATACCTGCTCTTTATGGCTCCGGCATTACTGGCAATACTGGTTGCCCAATGGTATGTAAACTCAACCTATAAAAAGTGGGGAAGAATTCCCTACAAAAGCGGAATCAGCGGGGCAGACACCCGGGCTTGATATGGATGAAAGCGAAAGTTTTCCCCTCACACCATCAGCTCCAGAGGGTTGGATAGGTATCCCAACTAAACTCTGATAAGGACTGTGAATCATTCCGATTGGACGATATTGAATACTATTATTCTCCATTTCATCTTCTTCCTATCCGGGCACAATCTGGGTAACCAATCGAACTCCCGCCTTATGAAGCTGCCGGAAGGTTCCTCCCTGTTCCAGGGCTGCCAGAACCGCCGGGATATTCTCCACCACAGCGCCAGCTAAAAGCTTAACTCCGAAATCTCCCAGGATGGGGCTTAACGGGGTTGATGGACCCAGAATCAAGATATAAGCATCCGTCCTGCAAAGTTCCAATAAATCAGGCAGTGTCCGATTAATAAAAGCCATACCTGTGATGGCAACCAGATCCGCTTGGGGGATTATTTCAGGAGCAGCGCTGGCCGGCAGGTCCTTCCCGATGGGATTCAAATCCAGGACGTTCAGGTCACCCAATTGACTACGAAGCTTTTCAACGAAGGGAAAGTGTCCTATCAGGGCAGTTTTTTTACCCCTTCCATTTTCCAGGATGGCGGTTTCGGCATTTTGATCAATCCAGGCACCCGGTGTATGATGTAAAAGGGCATTTATGGCAGCACAGCCAATGCTCCGCCGCAAAGGAATTTCAGAGTTAATCCAGCCTGCCAGTTCCAAAGCGTCCAGATCCTCTAGGTGTCCCGGAATCGGAATATCCGGCTCACCTTTATGGTCATGTTCCTCGGCAAGTGTCGATGCCAGACCGCAGTGGGGTTTGCCATCTCTTTCAACCACTACCGCTGTCCAATTAATCCCAATCCTGACTTTTAGAACCGGGGCTCCAGAAAGGCTGGCAAGAAGTTTGAGATACATATTTCTCCTGGGTATTACCCTTAACCTGGGGAGTTTATTCATTATAATACTCCTGATTTACACCTCAGAAGTTCAATAAGGTAAAATCAACTGGGAATTGGAGGTTAATCGAGGAAAAACTCGTATCTGGCGGGAGGTAAAGGAGTTTGACCAAACCAACCCTGCACGGTATAATGTTTCGTCGGAAGTTGAGAATGGAGTTTGAAGGAGTAACAAGAAGATGCCAAAACGGACATACCAACCGAAAATCAGACGCCGGGCCCGAGTCCACGGGTTTCGAGCTCGTATGAAATCAAGAAGTGGACAAAACGTGTTAAAGAGGCGCCGTCTGAAAGGCCGCTCTCAACTTGCTCACACCAAGAATAATCACGTTAAGAATACTAACTGGAATAGTTAACCTGAGAATGACCAAGGGTCTGTGGAACGGAGATTTCGCCTAACAAGTTCAATTGAGATTAAGCGGGTGCGGCGGTCTGGACAGTCTTATGCCCACCCGCTTCTGGTATTAGTATTAGATGATGTGGGCAAATCGAATTCCAGGTTTGCTGTGACAGCAGGTGCTTCAATCGGTAATGCCGTCCGGAGAAACCGGGCTAAGCGATTGCTCAGATCTGCACTCAGAGATTTTCTCAGATATATCGAACCTGGTTATTACGGAGTTCTCATTGCCCGCAAACCTCTGGTCCGCTCCAATCACAGGGATATAAAAGGTGCTTTAGGTTCCCTGCTGAATGAAGCAGGTATTATAAAAAGCAAAACAGATGGATAATCAGTTTAGTTCAGATCACGAAGATCACCAGCATTCATCCCAGGATCCGCCTTTAAAAGATCTTAAGCTGAATGTATGGACTTTTTTTCGGCTTCCTCTTCTGGCTTTAATCGTTCTCTATCAGAAAACACTTTCCAGAGCCTTGCCAGGTAATACTTGCCGCTATTATCCTAGCTGTTCACATTACACCTATCAGGCAATTTATAAATATGGTCTCCTCCGGGGAGGATTAATGGGAACCTGGCGCGTTGTGCGCTGTAACCCATTCTCCCAGGGAGGTTTTGACCCGGTTCAATAATCTCACCAAAAGATCAACCCTATGAAAACAAATAAAAAATACTTACTGATCATGATATTAGCTGTCATTGCCCTCACCCTGGGGGCTTGTTCTGGTCGGCGAATTTCCGCAACTGGGTGGTCCGGCATCACCACTGTAGAAGATACTGTTTACTTCTCCTACGGACCCCATGCCTACGCGCTGAACCTGAAAAACGGGGCTCAGCAGTGGCAGTTCCCCAATGAGCCTATGAATGGGGCAGATTTTTTCGCAGCCCCTGTGCTGGCTGATGACGGTCAACAGCTGATTGTGGTCGGCTACAACAACGTAGTTTACAGTATCAATCCTGCTAATGGATCAGAGAACTGGGCTTTTACCGGAGCAGAAAACCGCTATATCGCCGCTCCTCTGGCGACTGAGGCGGGAATTTTTGCTCCCTCTGCTGATAATACAATTTATGCCCTTGATTTTGATGGTTTACTGTCCTGGCAATTCACAACAGATGGCCCCCTCTGGGCTTCACCAGTCAGGTCAGTTAGCTGTGAATGTATTTACCAGGTATCGATGGATCATCATCTCTACGCCATCAACCCCGGGAATGGAAATTTGGTCTGGAAATCCGAAGACTTGAGCGGTCCCATTGTCAGTCGGCCAGCAGTCTCGGAATCTGGCTTGATTATCCTCAGTACCTTTGACAATGAAGTTATTGCTCTCAACGAGGAAAGCCATGACGTTGTTTGGCGGTATCAAACCTCAGATTGGGCCTGGGGCAGTCCGGTGATTGACGGTGATCAAATCTACGTGAGCGATATCTCCGGCACATTTTATACTCTGGACCTGGAAACCGGTGAATTACTCTGGCAGATCCAGCCCGGAGGAGGAATTTTTTCCGCACCGCTCGTCAAGGAAGATGGAATTTATTTTTCAACGGATACCAGCAGCCTGGTAGTCGTCAGCCCTGATGGTGTTATCCAGCGCAATCAGCCTGTCGAAGGAAAACTTTACGCCAGCCCTGTTGCGACGGACGGAAAAATTCTCCTGGCGCCATCTGAAGCAGAGTTTTATTTGATCGCCTTGAACGAAAGCGGCGTTCAGATCTGGGGTTATCCCCCACCAAATTAGAAATTATAACTAAATCAGGCTCAAATTAACGCAAACAGGAAAAAAATATGTGGGATGCTTTTATTACCTTAATGATTAGTAGTCTGCTTTTTATCTACAACCTAATTGGCCAGAATTTCGGTTGGGCAATTATCATCTTCACCGTATTGGTGAGATTGGTAACCTACCCGCTGACTGCCAAGCAGATGAAAAGCAGCAAAGCCATGCAGGAACTTCAGGGCTCTAAAAAGTGGAATGACATCCAAAAGAAATACAAAGGCGACAAAGAAACCCTGGCCCAGAAACAAATGGAAATTTACAAGGAGATGGGTATCAGCCCCTTTGGTTCCTGTCTTCCGCTGCTGGTCCAGTTTCCAGTTATCATCGGGCTTTACCAGGCAATTATTCGCAGCCTGGCTGTAACTCCGGTTCAGCTGGTAAATCTATCCAAGCACATTAATGAGGCAGCTAATGTTATTCCAATCAACAGTCAATTCTGGTGGATGGAGCTCAGTGAACCGGAACGGCTTACGATGTTTGGAGTGGCAGTCCCTGTTCTGGCAATCCTGGTCGTAATTACCTCCTATATTCAGACCAAGATGATAACGCCGCCAGGTGGGCCCGCTGATTCCGGTCAGGGCGCACAAATGACCAAGGCGATGAGTCTGTATATGCCCTTCTTCATGGGCTACCTGGCTTTAACCTTTGCATCTGGACTGGCACTGTATTTTATTGCTACAAACCTGGCAACAATCGCCCAGTACGTCATTACAGGACAGGCGAATTTCAAGAATATACTTCCCTCGATTCCAGGAATTACTCGGAAATAATCTGGAAGGGTGAGGTTTACAGAGAGGGCATATGAATAACAACCGCGCAACCCTTGAGGTAATTGCTCAAAATGTTGAAGAAGCCATTGAAAAAGGATTGGCAGATCTGGGATTATCCCGGGATAAAGTAGATATTACAGTACTTGACGAAGGCAGCCAGGGCCTGCTCGGTTTTGGCTCCCGGAAAGCAAGGGTGCGAATATCAGTCCTTGGTGAAGGTGAGGAGGAGACCGGGGAGGCCGAAGAAGCTGCCAGCCAGACCAAAAAAACTTCTGATGCCGACAAAGATGACACCTTGAGGCTGACAGAGGAAATTGTCTCTGAATTACTTGAAAAGATGAACATGGTAGCCAATGTGGATGCCAGATACGGTGAAGAAAGCGATAGGCTTTCCTTCCGTCCAATACTGGTTGATATCACTGGCAAGGACCTCAGTATACTGATAGGCCGGAAAGCAAAAACTCTCAACGCCCTCCAGTACATCACCCGTCTAATTCTCGGCAAAGAATTGGAACATGGTGTTCCACTCAGTATTGATGTAGAGGGATACCGCGATCGCAGGGAACAGCAGGTCAGGCAACTGGCCCAACGGGTTGCCGATCAGGTTGCTGATACCAAACGCGAACAAGCCCTGGAACCCATGCCACCCAATGAAAGGCGCTTTGCCCATATTGAGCTTCAGGATAATGAATCTGTCTACACAGAAAGTATTGGACAGGATCCAAATCGAAAGGTAATCATCCACCCCAGGGATGAATAAGGGCCTTCAAACAAAAATATAGAACTGGCAGAGGAGCATATCCCTGCCAGTTTTTTTTACGGGCAATTTGCTATCAGGTATAATTCAGCCATGCCAAACCAGCCCGGAGAAACCCCTCCAGATTATTTGATCATTGGACACATCACCCGGGACTTACTTGAAGACGGATCCAGGTTGGGCGGGACTGCGGTTTACAGCTCCCTCTTAGCTCAGCGACTGGGCTTGAAAGTTGCCCTGTTCACAAGCTGTGAGAAAGAACTCTCCCTGGACTCCCTGGGTGGCATTGAAATTTTTAATCAGGGTTCAAATATAACAACGACCTTTAACAATCAATATTCAAACCAGGGCAGAAAACAGCTGCTTCTCAACCGCGCCCCGGATCTGGACTTGAACCAGCTTCCTCCGGCCTGGCGAAAGGCCAGAATAGTCCATCTGGCGCCAGTCGCCGGGGAACTCAACCTCGCCAGCGGGAATTATTTCCCGGGAGCACCAGTATATTACTCTCTTCAAGGTTGGCTGCAGGGTTGGGATCAGGATGGCCTGATAAAACCGGTTTCATTCCCGGATCTGGAAACTGGACATTGGCCTCCGGCAGGAGCATTCTTAAGCCTGGAAGACATAGGAACAGACCGCATCCAACTGGATAGATTAATCGATTTATTCCCCCTGCTGGTCTTGGCACTAGGGAAAGAGGGTGCCGAGCTGTACATAAATCAAAGTATGACCAAAATACAGCTTCAATCATCCTCAGAAATAGATCCCACAGGTGCCGGGGATATTTTTGCAGCAGCGTTTATAATTGAGAAGGAAATACGTGGTAAGACGGCTTACGATTCAGCTTGTTTTGCCTCCGCCCTGGCAGCGATATCGGTCACCAGACCTGGTATCCAGGGGATAGCTACTTTATCAGAGATTCAAGAATTACAAAAGGTTCACTAATTATATGGGATTGATTTACACTATTGCCAATCAAAAAGGCGGTGTCGGAAAAACCACCACCACCGTTAACCTGGGAGCATTCCTGTCCTATTTCGGCAAGAATGTCCTGCTGGTGGATGTGGATCCACAATCCAATGCCACCTCTTCCCTGGGTATCGATAAGAATACTGTGAAGGGAGGGACCTATCAGGCCCTGCTGGAAGAGGATCACATCCAGGACTATATCCTGCACAACCCCAAACTAAAACTTTCCATTCTGCCCGCTTCCCCGGATCTCGCAGGCGCGGAAATTGAACTTGTAAACGAGGTTGGCAGGGAAACTTTGTTAAAAAGGAAACTGCTCCCTCTGGTTGATCTCTACGATTACATTCTGATTGATTGTCCTCCCTCCCTGGGATTGCTGACATTAAATGGTTTGGTTGCCGCTGAAAATGGCATCCTCATCCCTGTTCAATGCGAATACCTGGCCATGGAAGGACTGGGAGATTTAGTAACCACAATTGAACGGGTCCGCAGGGTAATTTCGCCAGACTTAAAAATACGTGGTGTAATCCTTACCATGTATGACCCCAGGACCAACCTGGCCAATGATGTCGTCCAGGAAGTGAAGAAATACTTCGAGGAGAAAGTCTTTGACACTATCGTGCCCCGCAATATTCGCCTGGCTGAAGCTCCCTCCTATGGAGTACCAATATCAATATATTCACCAAGCTCAGTTGGCGCCAAAGCATATATGGGATTAGCCCGGGAGCTGCTGCTGGGAGATGGCCACCAGCTTCCTGCGGTATAATTGGACATAGTTCAAAATTCAACAACAATACAATTAGGAACAAATTAAACACCTATGGCAGCCAAACGACCCGGCCTTGGAAAAGGCCTCGATGCTCTAATTCCCATCCATCCTGAAGGAGAGATCTTATCTAAATTTGGCGGCGTGCTTGAAGTACCGCTATATTTAATTTCTGCCAATCCTCACCAGCCCCGGAGAGGATTTGATGAGGTTAAACTCAAGGAACTGGCTGCCTCAATCATTGAACATGGAATTATTCAACCGCTGGTATTGTCCGCGCAGGACGCAGGTGAAGACGGAGAAGAACAAAAATATTCCCTGATAGCCGGTGAGCGCCGCTTAAGGGCAGCCAAACTTGCTGGTTTGAAGACAGTACCAGCCATCCTCAGGGAAGCAAACAGCCAGAATCACCTGATTGTCGCCCTGATCGAAAATGTCCAGCGGGCTGATTTGAACCCCCTGGAAGCAGCCACAGCCTACCAGAGTCTGGCCGTGGAGTTTGGATTATCCCATCAGGAAATCGGAAAACGAGTAGGAAAAAGCCGCACAGCAATTACCAATATTCTCAGATTATTGGATTTGCCGGACGTAATTCAGCAAGCTGTGCGCAAAAACCAGATCAGCATGGGCCATGGCAGAGCTTTGCTGGCGTTGAATACCATCAAAGCCCAAAGTGCCGCTCTGCAGACCATACTAACCCAAGATCTGAATGTTCGCCAGACAGAAGCGCTGGTAACCAAATTAAAGGGCAAAAAGAAAACTAAACCGGCTAAAATAAGTACAAAATCCCCTGAGCTGAAAGCCCTGGAAGAGGATCTGCAGTCAGCCCTGGGCACAAAAGTCCGCCTGACCAGATCCAGGAAGGGCTCTGGTACCATTACGGTGCATTATTATACCGACGAGGAATTAAACACCCTGGTAGACCGCTTCCTGAAAAATTAAGCTTTCACCCTCATCTGAAATCTCAGACAATGACAGCAATAACTCTGACGAATGCCCGGATATACACTATGGATTCCGGGAATCCGATTGCTTTTGGATTGGTCATTGAAGATGGCAGGATCAAAAGACTTATATCTGAAGCGGAAGGGTACGATCCTGCCCTGTCAGGAAATGTCCTCGACCTGGAAGGGCGGGTCCTGCTGCCTGGTTTGATCGATTCTCATCTCCATCTTCAGAAATACGCCGAAACCCTGGAAAAAATCGACTGTGAAACCTCTACCAGACAAAAGTGCCTGGAAAGAGTAAAAGAGCGGGCTGCCAATACACCTGCCGGTGATTGGGTCCTGGGTCACGGTTGGAATCATAATAGCTGGACGGATGGTTATGGAAACGCAGGAGAACTTGATCAGATCGCACCCGATCACCCGGTTTACCTGACCGGCAAATCTCTGCATGTCAGCTGGGCTAACAACCAGGCCCTAGCCTTGGCAGGTATTAACTCTGAAACCAGGGATTCTGCCACCGGTTCATTTCAGCGGGATCAGAACGGTATGCCTACAGGAATTATCTTCGAAAATGCTGTCAAGCTAATTGAAGGAGTAATACCGGTACCCAGTATAGAAAAGACTGCCAGGACGATATTTAAGATCCAGGATAAGCTCTGGAAAATGGGACTGACAGGGGTACATGATTTTGACCGGGAACGTTGCCTCGATGCTCTGATTTTCCTTGAAAGTGAAGGCAAGCTGGGGCTGCGGATCCAAAAAAGCATTCCCGAGCTATATCTCGATCAAGCCCTGGAACTTGGATACAGAACCGGGGCTGGAACAGATTGGCTCTGGTTCGGGGGAGTAAAAGACTTTGCTGATGGAGCCCTGGGATCTCAAACAGCCGCTATGCTGGCACCGTATCAGGGCAGCGATAATCTGGGCCTGTTGTTGAGATCTGAAGAGCAGCTTTATGAACTGGGAGTCAGAGCTGCCGGGGGCGAATTAGCTCTTTCTATCCATGCTATTGGTGATTTAGCCAACCGAACGGTTCTCAATGCCTTTACAAGACTGAGGCAGAATGAAAAAAAACAGGGTATCAAGCCCCTTGCCCACCGTATTGAACACCTCCAACTTATTGATCCGGAAGACATTGGGCGGTTGGCAGATCTGGGCCTCACTGCTTCTATGCAGCCAATTCATGCTACCTCTGATATGGAAATGGCAGATGTTTATTGGGGGAAACGGACAGCCTACGCCTATGCGCCCAGACATCATCTAGACCAGGGAACCCGGGTGATATTTGGCAGCGATGCACCGGTGGAAAGCCCCAATCCCTGGCTGGGAATTCACGCAGCAGTTACCCGGCGGAGAGCAGATGGAAGTCCCGGACCTGGCGGCTGGCACCCGCAAGGACGGGTTTCTGTAAATGAAGCAATACGGGCATTTACTGTAAACCCGGCTCAGGCAGCCGGTAAGGGGGATAAACAAGGTAAATTGGCTCCGGGGTACTGGGCGGACTGCATTGTACTTGAAAAAGATCCTTACCACTGTCATCCCGATGAACTTTTGGATATACAACCGGTAGGGACAATGATAAACGGCAATTGGGTATACCGGAATTTCTAAAAATGCTGTGTTGAAAGTTAGCAGGTTGAAGATTTAAAATTGACCGGTGACGGGTGAAGCTTCGCTTCCTGACCGGGGACCTTAAATGCTGTCTTTGCGAGGAAGCCTGTCCTGAGCCAAGACGAAGGGCAGCAATCTCCTGCTAAGTCGAAAGAGATCCTCAACCACCCTGAAGGTTTGAAAATAAGGAATAGAAAATATAAAATTAAAGATTGAAGATTGTTATTCCTGTTAATAGGTTGAAAAGTTTAAAAGGTTAGAGGTTTATGGTTCAAATAAACAGAAGGAAGGGGAAACAAGGCAAAATAAATGTGGATCGATAACGTTATAGTCAAGGTTTCCAACTTTCAACCTGCAACCTTCAACGTGTAACTAATTCAAATGTCTCCCAATTCTACTCATAAATTAATCTAAGACAAACTATAAATGTTTAATAAATACTCTACGTCTTTTATGCTGCCGGGCATCAAAATATTTCCACTGCTCCCAGACCTTGCGGTTAGTCTCAAGTTGGGGGTTGGCGTGAACGGTTTTCACACCGAACTTCTTACAGGCTTTGAACAAACTTACCATCATGATCGCGTTCACTCCCCTGCCCTGTAATTCAGGTACCACCGCTCCCAGATAAGTATCAATTCGGTCAAATTTTTTCAGCGCCATTAACAAGTGGGCAAAACCAAATGGGAAGAGTTTGCCATGTGCTTTCTGTATCGCCCTGGAAAGGGATGGCATGGCGATCGTGAAGGCCACCATGCGGCCATTTTTGTCCAGGACAACCGGTATAAAATCCGGAATCACAAATCCGAAATATTGGTCGACATAGGCTTCCCGCTGTTTGTCAGTTAAGTGGACCACACCATAAAGGTGACTGTAGGTCTCATTTATTACCTCAAATAATTCCGGGGCATATTTCAGTAATTCCTTTTTGTTTTTGGCTTCAAAAACAGTCAGCTTGTAACGGCGCCTGGAAAGCTCAGCAACCCGGAGGATCTTTTCATCCAGTTCATCAGGCATGGTAACTAAATGTTCGTACCAGTCTACATCCTTACTGTACCCTAGCCTTTCCAGGTGTTCGGCATAATAAGGAGGGTCATGCCGGGTAGCCAGGGTAGCCAGTTCATCAAACCCCTCTACCAGCAGACCTTCCCGATCCAGATCCGTAAATCCCAGGGGACCATGGACCGCGGTTAGATCCAACTCTCTGGCCCAGTCTTCAACGGCTCCCATAAGAGCATTTAGGACATCCTCATCATTAATAAAATCGATCCAGCCAAACCTTAAATAACGCTGGTTCCAGGTCTCAATGTGCAGCTTGTTATAAATCGCCGCTACACGGCCTACAACTTCTCCATCTTGATAAGCAAGTAAATAGCGGGCCTGGCAGTGTTCAAAGGCAGGGTTTTTGTCTTTGCGAAGAGTGTTCATTTCATCAAAGTCCAGCGCCGGCACCCAGTTGGGATCTCCCTTATGTACTTTATGGGGAAAACGGATAAAAGTGCGTAATTCTGCCGGAGTGGAAATTTCTTTAATTATTACAGCCATAGGAGTTTCCTTTAACTATCGAAAATAACACTTCTGATTATTTGTAACACAAATCGAACCATTGGGTTATCAAATTATGGACAAAAGAACCAATATCCAAGCCTGGTTATCACTGCAAGAAATTCTAATGCAATAAACAAAATCGACATTAAGATCCGTCAATCCGTCTATAATCAAAGAAAGTCGCCTAACAAACGAGATCCCATCCATGGTTCAGGCTACTCAGAAGTTAATTAAGAAGAAAATATCCCTATACTGACCTGATCTTGTGTTACAGGAGATCATCAAGATTCTGGACCAGTATGGCATTGAAAGCTACCACAAGGAAATATAACGGGTTCATTTGGCAATCATTAAGCTCAGTGAAGGCGATCTGGACCGTCTGAAGTATTTTGTAGATGTTGCCAGCAGTGATTACCGTGATGTACTGGTTTTTGCGGAATACCAGGAGGAGATGAAACTCGGGATCAGAGCAAAAAAACAATTGGTACCAATGGAAATAAGTACTCTCCGAAAAAGGGATAGAGAACAATACCTGAACTGGTTAATGGAAACTGATGATGACTGATCTCGAGAATCACCAATGGGATGAGATCTACAAACGGGACGGCCGGGTTTTCACTGACTTGCTGCCAGCCTTTCATCACACTGTAGAAATGTTTTCTGATCATCAATGCAGAAACATTCTTGACCTGGGCTGCGGTAACGGCCGACATGTGGTGGGATTTGGGGGAATGAGTTTTGATGTAGTTGGATTTGACATTTCATCCATCGGATTAGGTCTTACCCGTGCCTGGCTTATTGAAGCCGGGCTTGAAGCCACATTGGTTTGCGGAGATGCCCGCTATAATCTTCCCTTTGCTGATAACAGTTTTGAGGGATTATTCTCAACACAAGTGATCCAGCATGCTTTATTGGCAGAAATACGCCATACCATTAAGGAAATCTGGCGAGTATTAAACCAGGATGGCTTGGCGTTCATCTCAGTGGCAGGCAGAACTCACCACGATACTGCTTATGAGGAGATCGAACCCGGGACATTTGTGCCCTTGGAAGGTGACGAAATGGGGCTACCGCATCACATCTTCAGCGAAGATGAAATAAGGGTTGAGTTTTATAAATTCCAGATTCTGGAAATCAGTCCCAGGGATGAAGGAAGAGTAACCATAATATGGATAAAAAAGTAATACCTTCACTTGTCAGAGAAAACAAAGGAGGAATTAAAATGGCAATGTCAATCAGCAATGAAGTAATCAGGAAAATGGTTTGTTATTATTACTTGGTGTCCTTCTGGTCCCCCGAATACATTCGCGAATTGAAAAAAGCCAGCCGGAAGTTGCGTACCAAACTCGCCCGGGAAACTGGTTTGACAATGAAAGAATTTACCGGACTGGTTGTTCCCGAAGTGGCCAGACGGATCATGGCTTTCCATTCAGCCACTCCGGAGCCAGAGGAAGCAGTCGTCGAGGAACTCACCAAGGTAATGAAGGGAGCGGATAGCAACCCTACGAAGGCAGCCGCCTTTCAGGCGGCAATGAGGGTAGTCTCCGCCCGTCCAGAGAGGGCGAAAGTCAACAAACGGCTGCATAATCAAAAAGGCTGCCAGTTTTGTACTGCCCCCTGCCAGTATGGATACTTCTCCCTGATGTCCGAACCGGATTTCATAACCTTAAAGGCAATGCTGGATGCAGAGAATCACAAGATCGCTGAAGAGCGGAACGCGGTCAACGCGTTGTGGACTTATAGCAGAAAGCATTTCTGGAGCGTGCTTGAGAAACAGGTAGGATATATCAGTGCATATCACCTCGGCAATTTATCCTACTGTTTGCTGATGCTGGGGACGGCAAAATCACGCTTTGCTATGCCAGAGAAAGAACTATTGACATACCAGGCGCTGAACCAGCGGACGATCCGTAATTTGGGTATCACAGATATCGATCTTGTTGCCCCGGAATAGAAGCAAACAGCGATCCATTTGACTTGTGATCAAAAATCAAATATATTAGTATTATACGTTCAGTATTTCTTTCCCAGAGGCATTCTCCATAGCTAAATACTTACTCCTCTTGGATCCAAAGTCCGTCCGGAAACCCGGCATGATCTGGATTCGTTTTAACGATGCGATGATCGATTCATCGCAAAGGAGATTGTGATGACATTTTCAGAAGCAAGTGAAAAGGAACCAACCTTCGAAGTAAAAGAAGAAAAAAATAAAGAAATTGGAGAAATTAAACCTGAGACCCGGGAAGCCGACGAAACTGCCAATCTGGTCGATAATGCCCACAACGAACCGGAAGTTTTAATCGAGCTCGGGGGGAATATTGAGCGAGCTGAAGCGATCGAGAGTGCAGTGGTAAAGACGGTTGAAGCCCCGGTGGCAGTCGTTGATCAGGCATTGGAAGCCGCGGCGGCAGTCGTTGATCAGGCACAGGAAGCCGCAGCGGCTGAACAAGAACAAAGTGGCGTTGAGCAGCTTACGGAGATTCAGAAGGATGCGATTGACACCGTGCCATCGCCTGAGAAGCCGCTGGAATCAATGGCCCGATCAAACACTGAAGAGGTTTCGGGGTCGGAGGCTATCGCTAAGCGGGAAGAGGAGCTTACCGCTAAGCGGGAAGCCGCCAGAGACGCTTACGTTGCTGCTGTTATTGAGGCGAGTAATCAGGCTGTTACTAGCGCGTCTTTGGGCGGGGATGTGGCAATTGACACCGTGCCACTACCAGAGCAGCCGGCAGAGATGGAGAGTGCAGAGGCTATCATCGATCCGAATGACAGTCCCAGCGCCACCGAGAAGGTCGATTCGGCAGCGATTATCGATTCGAATGATAGTCCCCGTGCCGCAGAGAAGGTCGATTCAGCCGCGATCATCGATTCGAATGACGGCCCAAGAATAACAGAAGCGAGCGATTCAGCCGCGATCATCGATTCAAACGATGGTCCCAGCGGCAATTCAGCTTCGGAAGTAACCGAATCAGAGGCAGAAAGTGTCGCCATCGGTACCTGGCCGACGCCCGAAAAGGTGGCTGAAATCAAAGTGGCTGAAATCAAACCCGATGAAGCCTTGGTTCATGGTCGAGTTGTGGATGATGTTCTGAGGGGAGCAGGGGGGGAGACGATCACTGGCGAGTTTGATGATAAAGACGTTGACGTGGGTATCGGTAAAGAGGCCTTTGTGAACCCGAATGAAATGATCGGGGGCCGGGAAGGTCTTGGCAATTTACCCGGGATCGGACCGGACGGAATTTCTGATTTAGGGTTGGATCTCAATTCAATCACCGGGATCCTGTACGGTCAGTCTGGCAGGACCCCCGATCTAAGTGACGCTTTGCCAGAAATGTCGTTTGGGAAGGATAGTGACGATCTCCTGGATGCCGGTGGTTCGGTTGGTGATCCGCGGTTATCGACTGGACCGGGACCAGGGCTACATGGGCCAGCAGGTCCAAAGATGCAGGAATTTGAGCATTCGCTCAATTTGGCGAAGCTTGGTGTCGATGGCGCTGAAGATAGCGCAGCTGATACCGCAGCTGACGCCGCAGCTGAGGAAGCAGATTTGATGGGTGATACCGAATATGCGAAGGCAATGAAGAAGGCAGCGGAACAACTAACCGATTCAACTGATGGTGATAAGAGTGGTGACACACCTGGAGATACTTCGGGTGATACATCTGATGATACTTCGAGTGATACATCTGATGATACTTCGGGTGATACATCTGGAGATACTTCGGGTGATACATCTGGAGATACCTCGGGCGGTACAGCGGGTAAGGATAAGTCTCCCGCACCAAAAGATGAATCGACCCCAGATCCCGAAGGTGGTTGGTCCGGGGGACCTGTAGGGTCAAACGCCAAGTTTGAGGTAACTTCAACCAGCCCGGTTAATCAGCATGTAGGTCAGGAGGGGATAATGCAGCCCTCTGGCGAAGGCGAGGCTTTTGATGAGAGAAAGGCACTTCCGATGACATTGGAGCAAGCATTTTCACAACTTGATCCGGAGATCAACTGGGGTGATGGCTCCCAGGGGACTGGGGAGGGGCATGACATACAGCCAAAAGGCCCAATGGGAGATCCTCCTGAACTAGATTGATGGAAAGCCTATACCCGCAGGAATTGGGCAAAATCGTTATTCGTTGGCAAGTAAGGATCAAGATGAGGTTAGCTAAAGAAACCCGCAGCCCTTAATTTGGGCTGCGGGAACATTTTGTTCTTCAATTCGTAATGTGCAAAAACTTCAATGTGAAACAATGGGATAGAGAAACTTCAAAACTTTGTGGTTTCTAGGGTTAGGAATGATCTCCAATTGCTTGAATAATTGGGGTTTTAGTGTTTGGGATGGTTTGAATAAAAAAAACAAGCAAAGTGAAATCACCTTTGATCAGTTGCTGGTAAATTACACCAGGATACCAACTATAAGGAGATTGAACCCGGAACGTACCTGCCACTGGAAGGAGATGAGGAAGGTTTGCTTCCTCACATCTTCACCGAAGCTGAACTAAGAGTGGAATTCTCAGATTTTGAAATTTTGGATTTAGATCCCAGAGATCAAGGTCGCGTATTGACGGATCTGGGTCAGGAAGCCTTCCAAAGAGTAATAAAACAACTAAACCCTCCTATTGAACCCTAAAATCAGAATTGTCTGGCCTCCGGATCGGGGTTTGATGCTGAAACTCCATTTTTAAGGAGATTGCCACACCTCTTGCTGTCACTCGGAATGACAGTTACTTCTATCTTGTCATCCGAGTGAAACTAGGAATCCAAATCAACATCCTCTTCAAAATAATCATGCCCGCATATTGGATGGTAAGGGAATTGGAATGCATTATGGATCCTTCGCGGGGCTCAGGATGACAAACAAGGGGGGGGAATGTCTAGAAGTATATAGGTGAATTGTCGGCGCAGGCCGACAATTGGCGAAGTCAGATCAGAGGAATTCATTCCATTCTTGAGAGTTTTCATACCAGGAGACTGGCAGGCTCCTTTTATTCGTTCGTTATGCCAATTACTTCGAAATCGGGTGACCCGTTGGGTCGCCCCTACCCTAATGCTTAGTCATCTGTGGACATTCAACTTTCAAACTTTTAACTTTCTTTTCAAATGTTATATTTTCAATTCTTATTCTACTCAACCCGATGGTAAATCAGATTATATGGATTCAGGCGGCCAGGCAAACTGCGGTCCATCTTCCTGAGGCGAGAATCACAGGCATCAATAATGGATGTGAATTTGAGAGTCCCATTTTCACGGATCACAGCCAGGTAGGATCCGGTATCACCCAGGCACAAAGCAAATCCGGTTGCAAATATCTGTCCATCTTCTATGGTCAGTTTCCAGCTGTCAGTGGAGCCTTGTTCCAGGTCTACCAGTGAAGGGGCAATACTTAATTTACCATCTGGATAAATGGTCATCACAAAATTTCCCAGATCTGCGGCTGCAATCCAGGTGCCAACTATTTGATCCAAAGCAACTACCGGGGTGTTGGCAGACTCTACTGGTGCTGTTGTTGGCTCTGGGGTTATTTCAGGAATATTTGTTTCGGTCGAGACACCCTCAGGGGACCCGCCCCCAGAACAGGCAATCAGGGGCAGGCAAATAACCGTTACTGCCAGGATAATCAGTTTTCTATTCATAAACTTACTTCCTAAACTATTGGCTAATTATTATATCTCAATCCAGAATGAAACAGGCTCTCATAACAATTTCGCAAACATAGGCCAGTAAGTTGTAAGAAGTAAAAAATCCTTCGAAAATTAGATAAATGAGACAATACATCACAATCACAAAGCCTCAATTTCCCATTTTCTCCAGGTGATATGGTCCAATTTTCAACCTTAAATATTTAAACTTTTTAACACATATAAGTGGAAAGCTAACAATCGGTAACATTTTTTCCTTGAAAAGGAATTGATACCATGCTACTATAAATTTCAGTGGTGGAAAAAACCAAAACACAAGGTTTTTGGGTATATCTACGAGTTCTGCATATTTCATTGATTTGCCATATTAATAACTGGGAAATTCATCTCGCAATAATATCCAGAGTTGTTCGCAATGGAGCAATACCGTGGCTAGCTTAATTGGAAAAGAAATTGGCAAGTACCGCATCACTGAACGCATTGGCCGGGGGGGAATGGCCGAAGTCTATCTTGGAATCCACGCCCATCTCGATCGCAAGGTGGCAATAAAAGTACTGCACAGCCACCTGTTGGAAGGCGGAGACTTTGTGGCCCGCTTCAAGAGGGAGGCTAAAGCTGTCGCCAGCCTGCAGCACCCTAACATCGTGCAGGTATACGATTTTGATATCCAGGATGACCTGATCTTCATGGTGATGCAGTACATCGAAGGTGATAGTCTGCACGCCAAATTGGTCAAAGCTGGAAAAGCAGGCCAACGCCTGCCTGTCAAATTGATCGCGTCAATCATCAGTGACATTGCCGGCGCCCTGGATTACGCCCACACCAAGGGTATGTTACACCGGGACATCAAACCCTCCAATATCATGATCGATAATGACAGCAAAGCCTACCTGACAGATTTTGGCATTGCCAAACTGCTGGATGACCCGAAATTCACTGCCACCGGTCAGCTGGTCGGAACGCCGGCCTATATGTCCCCCGAGCAGGGCCAGGGGGAGGATCTCACCGAGGAGAGCGATATTTACTCTTTGGGTGTGGTGGCTTTTGAAATGCTTACCGGGCAGGTGCCCTATGACGCACCAACCCCTATTGGCGTCATGCTTAAACAGATTAACGACCCTGTGCCTTCCATGAGCGATCTGGCGGATGATGTGCCGAGTAATGCTCAGGATGTGATCGATCGAGCTCTTTCGAAATCTCCAGGAAGTCGCTATACTTCCGCGGAAGAGCTGGTTGCCGCCCTGAGAGTCGCATTGGTTGCCCTGGAGTCACAGAAACCTGTCCCAGTCTCTGTGCCAGAAGATCCTCCCACTGTTGTGGATGACGGTCTGGATACCCCAACAGTCACTATGGATACCCCCGAGACGGAACAAAAAACTGTTGTGATGGAAAAGCAAACCAAAAAAGATGAGCCTGTTAAGGAGAAATCCAAAGAAAAACCAGCCCCCAAACCCAAGAGAGAGAAGAAAAATATCCCTGTTTGGGTTTATATCACCGGCGGGATAGTGCTTCTGGGGGGAATAGCCATAGTCCTGACACAGGTTCTGAATATCAACAAACCCAAAGATGTAGATATTCTTATTGATCCCGATACCATCGAAGTGTACATAGAGGTCGATCAAACAGATCAAGGCATAACATTAATAAATAATGAGGGAGATGGAGATTACAAAATCGTGGACGTGGGCAGGGATCAAGCCTTCAGCACGGGTAATGGTATGTCTTTTACCGCTGAGGACGGCAATATTGTCGAAGATTATTACATTTATTTTGATGTTCAGGATACCCAGATCTACGGTCTTGCGGAAGGATCTGAGATCACCATAATTGTGACCTACCTCGACCAGGGTAGAGATGGTTTTTATCTTGACTACGACGCCCATTCCGGTGGTGATTCGGGAGACGGCAGATTTAAATATGCAGATACAATCCACAAGATGGACACCGGGGAATTCAAGACAGCCGACTTCACCTTGTCCGATGCCATATTTACCAATCGCAACCATGGATCTGATTTCCGGATCGGCGATAGGGGTGATGGATCAGAACTCATCAGGTCTGTACAAGTACTTTATGTTCCTGGTGAAGAAACATCAGACGACATATCTGGTGAGGAGTTATATAACCAGGCGGTTGAATTCTTTGACCAGGGTTTGTATTATGATTGCATCGATTTATGTTATCAGGCTATAGCTGTTGGATACGATTACGCATTCGTTTACAATCA